>Ga0181393_1000015_pt1 | contig 49249 bp, 49 predicted proteins | sample 16SPOviralmetaG_FD_130122 | JGI IMG/M metagenome (GOLD analysis project Ga0181393, IMG submission 130122) | Marine viral communities from the oligotrophic San Pedro Time Series (SPOT) site, San Pedro Channel, CA, USA - 16 SPOT_SRF_2010-10-21 | ecosystem: Environmental > Aquatic > Marine > Strait...
CATCGGTTGGATCTGTGCGCTGGGCCTGCTCTATAACACCATCATTGCCAACATAATTAGCATCTGGGTAGATGTACCAGAAGTAGATACAACGCTTCTTGTGCCCGTTATGATGGGTATGCTCGGATTGGGCGCTATGCGTTCATATGAGAAGGTTAATCAGGTAGCGCGAGAAAAATAGATGGTAACTTTTATGGGTCAGTTGATAGAGACACTGAAGCGGCACGAAGGCGTAAAGTCTTTTGCTTATCAGTGCACAGCCGATAAGACCACGATTGGTGTCGGTCGCTGCATTGACGAAAATGGCGGTATCGGCCTGTCTGACGATGAGATCGAATACCTGCTGCTAAATGACATAGAGCGTTGTGACGAAGAGTTAGAAAACGCTTACGATTGGTACAGAGATCTCAAAAAACCTAGACGAGATGCCATGATAAACCTGTGTTTCAACCTCGGTCTGACCAGATTACGAGGGTTTGTCAAAGCCTTAGAAGCCATGTCCCGTAAGCAGTACGATGTAGCTGCTGATGAGTTTATGGACAGTAGGTGGGCAAGTCAGGTGGGTGACCGTGCAGTGGAAGTTACTGATCTTATACGCACAGGCGAGTACAAATAATGACTCTGAAGAAGTTAGTATTTAAGCCGGGAGTAGATAGAGAGAATACTCGCTACACTAGCGAAGGCGGTTGGTACGACTGCGATAAAGTACGCTTCCGTGCCGGTATGCCGGAAAAAATAGGCGGGTGGCAACCTGTATCGGGCAGTACGTTTCTTGGGCTAGCTAGGTCTTTATTTGGTTGGGTAACTCTTGAGGGTAATAAATTACTAGGTGTTGGTACTAACTTAAAATACTACATAGAACGTGGTGGTGACTACTTTGATGTAACACCTGAACGTACACCTTCTGGCGTATCTCTTACTAATCCTTTTACAACGGTAAGTGGGTCTACTACGGTGACGGTCACAGATGCTAACGGAGGCTACATAAACGGTGATTTTGTTACGTTTAGTGGAGCTTCTGCGGTGGGCGGATTGACGTTAAACGGCGAGTTCCAAATAACTTACTCTGCGGGTAATACATATACCATAGAGTCAAGCAGCGCAGCGTCATCATCAGCTACAGGTGGCGGATCTGTAACAGCAAAATACCAAATAAACGTGGGTTTAGAGATAGCTCAACCTTTGGTTGGTTGGGGTGCAGGCACATGGGGACAAGGCACATGGGGCACAGGCGGCACCTCTACTGATGCATTTAGATCGTATAGCGAAGGTAACTTTGGTGAGGATCTAGTGTTTGGCCCTCATGGGGGTAGTGTCTATTACTGGGACAACACTAATGGATTAACAACTAGAGCAGTAGCACTGTCCGCTATATCTGGATCTTCTAATGCACCTACCATACAAAATTTTGTATTGGTCTCTGATGTAAACCGATTTGTGTTTTGTTTGGGTGCAAATCCGCTAGGGTCAGCGTCGCAAGATCCAATGTTAATACGGTGGTCTGACCAAGAAAGCCATATAAACTGGACACCCTCTGCTACCAACCAAGCAGGTGATTTACGGCTATCAAAAGGTTCTGAAATAGTATCTGGCCTACAAGCTAGGCAAGAGGTGTTGATATGGACAGACTCTGCTTTGTATTCGCTCCAATACGTCGGTGCGCCGATTGTATGGGGGTCTACTCTATTAGCAGATAACGTGTCAATTATATCCAGAAAGTCTGCTGTATACGCCAACGGTGTTACGTACTGGATGGGCGAAGGCAAGTTCTATAAGTACGATGGACGGGTTCAGACTTTAAATTGCAGCCTGAAAAAGTACATATTTAGGGACTTGAATAAAGAGCAGCAGTTGCAGGTGTTTGCAGGGCTAAATGAAGGCTTTGATGAGGTGTGGTGGTTCTATTGCTCTAGTTCTTCTACCACCATAGATAAGTATGTTATCTATAACTACGCCCAAGACATTTGGTATTTTGGTAGTTTGGCAAGAACAGCGTGGGTGGACTCACCGATTCGAGATTTTCCTATGGCTGCTACATACAGTAAAAATGTAGTAACTCACGAAGATGGTCTCAACGACAACTTGACGGGTGTTTCTAGCGCCATAGAAGCGTTTATAGCTTCAGCACAGTTTGACCTAGATGACGGGCATAAGTTTGCGTTTGTATACAGAGTTGTGCCTGATGTGTCATTCGATGGGTCAACCGCAGAAAGCCCCAGCGTTACGATGTCTTTATTGCCCTTGCAGTCTTCGGGGTCGGGGTATAACTCGCCGCTGTCTGAGGGTGGGTCAAACACCGCATCGGTAACTAGAACAGCTTCTTCGCCTGTAGAGGTATTTACAGACCAAATATACACGAGAGTTCGTGGTAGGCAGATGGCGTTTGAGATACGATCTACCAGTGAAGATGTTACTTGGCAGCTAGGCTCACCAAGAATAGATATGCGTCCTGACGGGAGAAGGTAATGGCAATTGATAGCACGCGCTACTATGTAAGTTTTGTCGCCCCCGTCCTGCCAGAACCACCGCAAGAGTACGATCCTGCACAGTTCAACCAACTAAACAACGCACTACGGTTGTATTTTAACAACCTAGACCGAGGCATACGCGATGCGTCTACTGCACCTGCTGCTGAAGCTAAGGGCTGGTTCTTTAGCTAATGTCTAACGCATACAAAAATGCGAAGGTAGATCTAACCGCTACCACTGCTACTACGCTGTATACATGCCCTACGGCTACCACGGCTATCGTCAAGTCTATTCTTGTGTCAGAGGACTCTGGCAATGCAGACACTATCACCGTGACCATTACCGATGCAGATAGTGCTGTGTTTAGTTTGTTCAAAACAAAAGCTGTAAGCGCAAACGCCACAACAGAACTTCTTACTGCGCCTTTAGTAGTAGAGGAGTCGGAGATACTAAAAGTTACTGCCGCCACTGCTAACAGGTTACACGTTGTTGCTAGCCTGCTGGAGGTGTCGTAATGAGTAGAACCGGCGCAGGTAGAGATCAGGTTGATGAATATGGCAACCTCATATATACCGACGAACAAATACGCGAATTTACCGACTTCTTTCGTGGTTATTTAGCTGAAGGTGCAGACTATTTTAGAACTAACTCTAAAGGACGGCAGTATTATAACGTCGATTCAGTAGATCTTTACTATGATAGATCGTTTGGGAATGCCATTACTCGTGCAGGTGTAGATCTTTTTCAACCTACCGGAAGAAGAGGCGAATATGTACAACAAGACCTTGGTTTAAAACCTGATAGATATATTGAAGCTACTGGCGCACCTGAATACCTCTTAGATATATTTGGCAAGGGTAAAGAAGGAAAGGCCCGCGTTGAAGAAGAAGCACAGAGCGCCTATGCAGTGTTGTCTATTGCTGATTCTCCTGAACAGATAGCCAAAGTCCTTGGCGGGTATTACGGGGTAGATTTTTCTCCTGTAGCACAAGAATTAAGTCGATTTGGCGGAAAACTTTCAAAATACACAGATTCTTCCGCCGCACAACTTAATAAATTTCATTCGTTTGTTGAGCCTATTCTTACAGAGCAAATAACGTATTTGCAAATGACTCGGGGGCTAAAATACCAAGACGCATTGCAGGCTGCGTTTAATGAAGACCCTATGATCCAAGCGTTGTATGGCAAATACGACGTTACTCCGATGCGCCAGACCAGTGACGGTTCTACTTATATATACGATCCGTTTAGCTTTGGTGAGATACGTACGTTTAAGGCTGAAAATAACAGCTTTCGAGACTTCGCAAAGATTATTGCTTCTGTAGCTGTTTCATATTTTGTGCCGGGAATGCTATCAACTGCACTAGGCATATCAAAAGCTGCTGCCACTGCGGTAGTAGCCGCAGGGCAAACCGCTGTATCTGGCGGTGACTTTAGGGATATACTTAAAAATGCAGGATTAGCCTTTGTTGGTGGAACTGCCGCTGAAAAGTTGAGTAATGCTAAAGTAGCCGCTGACACAGCAAATGCTGCAAACACCGGAGCTAATGCTACTGCGGCTACAGCACAAGCGGCACAAGCGGCAAACGCTGCTTACACCACAGCAAGAGTTCTATACGCAACCACACAAATAGGCTCTGGTGCTGTTACTGGTAATGTTGCTGCGGGTATGCTTGCAGCTTTTGGCCCAGATCTAACCACCACTGCTCTTAATAAAGTAGGTCTTACCCCAGAACTTCTTGATAGAGCAGGTGTAGACCAAGGCTTATTAGTAAATGGTTTAGTCAGAACCCAAACGGCTCTAGCGCGAGGCATGGAGCTTGACGAAGCCTTAGCTACTGGGTTGGGACAGTACATCTTATCTGGTGGTGGTATAGCAGGTGTAAACAAAGATAACTTCTTTGAGAAGATGGGCGAGGTGCTACGCGACACTGGTGAAGCATTAGGTGGTTTGTTCTCACCAAGCCAAGAAGATATAGCTGCTGCTGCTGCAACAAACAGCGCGTTTGATAACATCGGTGGTGCTGAAGCAATACAGGCTCCATATACCAGAGAACTGCCACCAGAACAGGCAGCTACATCGCAAAAATTTGCCGAAGAAGAGTTTAACGCCTTAGTAGGACAAGGCCCAAAAGGGCCAAACGAAGTGTCCGATTGGAGACTTGAGAGAGGACGCGCAGTATTTGATGAAGATACTAAAACTTTTCTTATAGGGCCAAATCAATCAGTACGAGTTAATTTTGCAGATCAACCTAACCTATGGGATTTTTTAGCTAATCCAGAACAAAGAAAACTAACTTTTGCCACTATAGACGATGTTTTAGCCGCTATACCTGAAGGTTCTGCAGCTAACAAATTTATGACAGAGCGATACGGCGAAGGTTGGGTAGGGTCTTTATTTAGCCTAGATGATATTAAAGACGTATCTTTTGGTGGTGCTCCTCCTTCTACATCTACTACCACTGTAACAAATATAGATGCTCTTAATGACCCTAATGTAGATTTAGAGTCTATTTTAGCAAGTGCTGCAAGCCAAACGCCCACAATACAGTACACAGCGCCAGATGGAAGCACTCAAAAATATAGCTTAAATGACGCAATTTCTGGTGATCTTGATGCCTCTGTAAAGGGACAATTATTAGGGCAAGCAATAGACCAAATAGCTAATGCTATGTACGAAGAAGATCGTGCTAGCGGAGGTAGTTCTGCTCCCGCAGACTTCCGCTTAGACGCTATGAACGCTTATGTAGAGTTACGTGGTGAAGGCTACAGTCATCTAAGGCTATTAGAAGAGTCTGGTGTGGAGCTTACTGGTAGGCTTGTAGATGCTGTATCTGCGTTAGATCTTAATGAGCTTGCACAACTACGTAATAGTGACCCAGAAGCGTACACAGACAAGCTAGGCCGCACCGACTCTGTTACAGGCAATAAAGAAAGCGTTGAGTACGTCAAAGAAAACGGTGCAGGAAGTGCTACTAACGGTATTAGTGTCTATGAAATAGCACAAGATGCTGTAGAAGCAGCTAATAATGTATCTGAAAACATCCTACCTGCCATGCTTGCTTCCGGCATGGACGAAACAAAAGCTCGTAAGCTGGCTGCTGATTTAGAAGCAGGCGTAGTTAACACTACTGCAAATATGATTCGTGCGGGTGCGGGCTTTACCAAAGCCATGTTAGGGCTTACTTACCTGTTTGGGGCACGTCCTGATGACTTAAAATTTGGGCAAGAGGTAAACAAACTTCTTGAACTTGGTGACTCTGCAAATACCGAAGGGTATCAAGATCGTGTTGAAGAAATGTGGGGCACGATACAAGAGGCAGAGGGGTTCTGGAATACCACTCAAGCATGGGCAGACGCATTTGTTGATGATCCAACTATCATGTTGGCTGAGATTGCGGGGGTAGAATTTTTTCAAGAAGTTGGTCCTTTACTCGTGGGTGGCGGTGTAGGGGCAATAGCAAAGGGTGCCACATTAGCCGCAGCAAAAGTTGCAGGTAAGGGCGCTGTATCTACTTCTGCCAAGGTCGCGGCAAATCAAATAGGTATAAGGTCGGGTATGTCCGCCGCTGCCGCCACTGATGCTAGTGAGGCTTTTGGTGGTAGTGCTGACGGGGCTTATGACGAAGCATTTGATGCAAAGTTAAAGCAATTACAAGAAAACAACCAAGCTACAGTAGCTCTTATGGAAGCTGCTGGCATACCTGTCGGCAACTTACTTAATAAAAATGGGCTGTTTGCAGGGCAAATGGATGAGATTCACGAGTTTGCCCATAACGCTGCAATGCTTAATGGTAGCACCGCTGCTGTGCTGTCGCTTATTTCCTACGGTATGGGCGGCGAAGCATTAGATAAGTTTTTATTGGGTGGCAGAAAGGGTACCTTAGATCCAAAAGTAGCAGAAGCGGTAAAAGAGTTAGGTGATCGTATTGATGCTGGAGACTCTCTCGTTGCAGGGCTGCAAGCCGCAAAAACTATAGGTACAGAGGGTCTTTTTGAATACGTAGAAGAAGCGTTAACTGCCACACAATTAGAGGCTTTTTTAACCTCGGTAGACCCAAACCGCGATTGGGGCGCTGCAATAGCTTCTTCAGGTATGGGAGGTCTTGTTGGTGGTAGCGGAGTCACAGCAGCCGTATTGGGTATTGATAGCGCACAGGATGCCTTAGCTGGAGCTATACGTTCTACTCATGCGGGTGTAAATGCCACAATAGAAGGCGCTAAAAACGGGCTAATTAACGATGCAGAGGCTAGAGCGGCCCTAGCAGAGTTTGGCATAACCAGTGATGAATATGGCGGCTTACAGACTAGCCTGCTAAATGATGCGTTTGATGCCGACTACACTACATACACCGAATCCAGAGACGCATTTCAAGCTGAAAACCCAGACTATGAGCCTACTGAAGCCGACATACTTCAGTTTACTGGCAATCGTGCTGAAGACCGTTTAGACGCAAGCGTTGCTGATTTAGTAGACCGCAGCTACATCGACGCGCAAGAAGTTATAGATGCCGCAGCCCGTGAAGGTTTGACGTTAACCGAAGAACAAGCTGCCGAATACGTGCGTCAAACTGAATCTGGTCAAGCAAATACCGTGCTAAGGCAACTTCGTTCAGACTTTGACGCACAGTACACCACTCGTAATGAAGCACTAGACTATTTTACTGACATTGGGTACGCCCCGACACAAGAAGATTTAGCAGAATTTATTGGCAAAACAGAAGCGGAGGCGGAAGCTGAAGATGGTGGAGTAGCGGACTACTCTGAAAACATACTAATGCTTCAGTTGGATGGGTTACTTGGTGATCCAAATGCAACTCCCGAGCAGATAGATAGTTTATTAGACCGTATTGAGTTTATTAACGAAGGTTCCACTGCCCGTGAAGATGCTGGCATTGACGATGATGGTAACAGATCAGAACCTGAGCCAGAACCTGAGCCAGAACCTGAGCCAGAACCTGAGCCAGAACCTGAGCCTGAGCCAGAGCCAGAACCTGAGCCTGAGCCAGAGCCAGAACCTGAGCCAGAACCTGAGCCAGAACCTGAGCCAGAACCTGAGCCAGAACCTGAGCCAGAACCTGAGCCAGAACCTGAGCCAGAGCCAGAGCCTGAGCCTGAGCCTGAGCCTGAGCCAGAGCCTGAGCCAGAACCTGTAGAAGATGCCGTAACCAAAGAAGACCTCGAAGATCTAGAAGATAGTCTACTTGAGCGCATAGAAAAGTTAGAAACAGAAGGCAAAACTCGTGATGAGGCGTTAGCACAAGCAATAGAAGAGCTTGCTGGTGATCTAGGTACAACGAAAGAAGACTTATTAGATGCTATAGCAGACTCTGAGCTTTCTATACGAGAAGATTTTGCTGATGAGCTAGACAATCTAAAAGAAGAATTAACAGATGAAATAGCTAGTTCAGAAGATCGTATCTTAGAAAAAATGGCCGAATACGAGAAGGCAGGGCTTTCTCGTGATGAAGCATTAGCTAAAGCCATAGAAGATGTAGCTGAAGATTTAAACCTTAGTGTAGAAGAGTTAAGTGATCTAGTAACTGGGGTAGCTGAAGATTTATCTAGCGATATTGATACCGCCAAACGTGACCTTCTAAACAAGATTGACGAAGCAGAGCAAGCGGGTGCCGACAGAGATGCTGCACTAGGCGGTGCAATTTCTGACCTCGCTGAAGAGCTTGGCATCACAGAAGAAGCTCTGCTTGAGCGTATTGGTGAGTCTGAAGAGTCTTTACGCACAGCAATCGGTGAAACAGAAGCCGACCTTCTACGCGCCATTAGTGACACTGAAGGTGCACTGACCGAAGAAATAGAGGCTGTTGCTGATCTTGTAGGCAAGCCTGCTTCAGAGGTAACTGACACCGACATAGATTTTGTTGCAGATCTTATAGCGCAACAAGAAGCCTTAGAAGAAGGAGCTGCGTTTGATTTCACACAAGAACAACTACTGTATGACGTAACAGGCGATCAGATAGTTGACCAAGCTGACTTGGATCTTTTGCAACAAGCGCAACAAGACCCTAATGTACTGTTTGACTTAGAAAGTAAGTTTGCTCCTACTGGTATATACGCTACACAACAAGAACTAGCACAACAGCAGCAGCAGTCGCAGCAACAGATACAACAGCAGATTAAGACAGAAGCTACAAAAGATGCAGCTAGGGACTTTTTTGGAGAGCTACTAGGCGCTGCCGATTTAACAGGGCAGAAGGTAGATGTAGCTCAATCGCCGCTTGCTAAGATAGATTATCTGTATGATTTTGGTAGTATTTTTGGAACACCTCAACAAAGTGCGCTATTTCCAACCCCCTATGGCAATATAGGTGGGCGTAAACAAGGCGGTCTAATAGAGCGTAATAAAGAATTACTGCGTGTTATCGGAGAAGACTAATGAGTTGGTGGACTAATCTTACAGGCACTATAGGAAAAGCGTTAGAAAATCCTGCAACAATGGGGCTAGCAAGTCTAGGAACTTCGGCACTAGCAAAAGAATTTGGTTTTTTGGATACCAAAACACCCGTAGTAGGCTATCAAGGCAGTATACCAAAGTACGAAGCTGTACGAGAGCGCGTGCCTATGCCAGCAGACCCTAATCGTAGGCCCGGATCGGGTGGCAGGCGATATTTTAGTGACGTTGTTTACGCAGATCGACCAGAGCGTCAACCTATGTCTGTAGCACAGGCAAGAGAGCAGGCGGGGCAGCAAGCACAAGGGTTAGCTGCGCTCAATCAACCACCTAAAATGGCTGGTGGTGGGCAGTATCTTGATGGCGCAACCGATGGTATGGCTGACGTTGTACCTGCTAGAATATCAGGCGGGCAAGAAGCAAGACTAAGTGATGGCGAGTTTGTTGTACCTGCTGACGTAGTAAGTCATCTTGGTAATGGTAACTCTGACGCTGGTGCAAAACAGCTACACGCAATGATGACTAGAGTACGTAAAGAACGCACAGGCAACCCAAAACAGGGTAAACAAATAAAACCGCAAACGATGCTACCAGTATAGGACTGTAGATATGTATTACTTTCAAGAAGGCGGCGATGTAACTGTACCTATGGACCCTGATGTAGGTGAAGTTGCAGGAGTGTCTGGTGCGTTAGCTGAGTTTGCTGGCGATTATGTTACCGACATGCTTGGTAGAGGCGAGGCTCTTTCGCAACAACCTTATCAAGCCTATACAGGGCCACTCACTGCTGGTACTTCAGGGTTACAAGATACAGCGTTTACAGGTCTAGCTAATCTAGCACTTCCTACCACCGCTGCTAATTTTGATGCTACTACCGCTCAAAATTTAATGAACCCGTTCATACAGTCCGCACTAAATCCACAGCTTCAGGCTGCAAGAGATGAAGCAGAACGGCAAAGACTCGCTAATGCAGCTAGACTACAACAAGCGGGTGCGTTTGGTGGTAGTCGCCAAGCAATCATGGAGTCAGAGGGACAACGCAACTTAAATCAAAACCTTGCAGATATACGCGCTAAAGGCTACGCACAAGCCTACGATCAAGCTATGGATCAATTTGGCAGAGACAGAGCGTATGGGCTAGATGCGCTAACAGCGCAACGTGCAGGTGGCGCAGAACAACGAGCCATAGAAGGTGAAGGCGTAGCCGCCGACTTTGCACAGTTCCGCGAAGAACGAGATTTTCCATACAAACAAGTACAGTACGCACAGTCTTTACTACAGGGACTGCCAATAGCAGCTAGAGCGTATTCGTACAACCAACCAAGCACACTTTCTACCGTATTAGGTAGTGCGGGTGGTATATCTGGCCTTCTTGAGAATTTGTTTAACATTGGTGGTGGCGGGGGTGAGTCTTCTCCCATACCCACAACGGGAACATATACAGATGTACAAGGTAATAAATACATTGACGGTGTGTTGCAAGGGGCGGGAGTAGCTTAATGTTATCAGGAGTCGGTATAGGCCAAGAGATAGAGCGTAAAAAAGAGGCTTATAGAGGCAATCCTCAAGCCCTGCAAAAACGCTATCAGCAAAACAAACAGCTAGTGGATCTTCTTGCACTGCAACAACTCAAGAGCGAGAAAGAAACCGCTGTTCGTAACATGCAAGCTCAGATGCAACAAAATCCTGCGACGATTGCACAACAGCGTGAGCAAGAACTTCTTGCCATGATTAAGCAGGAGCAAGGCCAGAAGCTAGGTGACGTTGCAAAACGCACTGCCGGTACACTTGGTCAAATTAACAAACGCGCTCAACAAAACATGCAACGCACTGCCAAGCGTGGCCTACCTTCTATGGCTGGTTTGCAGGGTATGGGTGGCCTACAAGGTATGCGTGGCCCTCAACGCAGAATGGCACAGGGCGGTATTATTGGGTTTTTTGAAGGCGGTGGTGGAGAAATATCCGAAGCGCAGATTGCAGAGTCTTATGGAAGTGATTTCCTTAACTATGTAGCTGAAAACCCCGCAGAACTTGCTAGTTTAGGTCTGATGTTTGTGCCGGGGCTAGGGTTAGTTTCCGCAGGTGCACGAGGCGTCATGGCGTTGGGTAAGGTGTTACCTAAATTAGGCCAGCTAGCACAAAAATTTAGAGGTAAAAAAGACACCGGCCCAGACTTTGAAGTGACTCCTAGAGGTACTACGGTGCCTAAAGATAGGTCGCAAATACCTTCTACTTCTAAAGAAATGGTGCCATACAGAGGCGATCCTAGCCGACCAGTAGATCCCGGCAAACAACTTTCTGATCCTAGGCTACAACAAGTGGGGCCGTCCAGACGTATGGATTTTAGCGGTGCTAAACCTATTGCGGCTAGAGCAGGGCTAGGTGCGTTAACGCAAGAAGATGAACAAGAAGCTATTGTAGCAAAGCAAGAAGGAGTAACTGTAGATCCAGTAGATCCAGTAGATCCAGTAGAGCCAGAAAAACCAATAGATTACTTTGCTGGTATAGAGGATCTCAAACCAGTTAAAGCTGAGTTTGGCACGATGGCGCGAGATGCTGTTAAAGAACGTGCAGGCATTCTTGGTCTAGCTGGTGCTAGTGATAGTGACCCTACACCAGTAGAAGCACGAGACGCAGAACAAGAACGTGTTATGGGGCTTTTCGACAAAGAAGGGAAGCTAGGGGTTAAAGACGAACAACTACGCCGTATGCAGGAGTTGCAACAAAGACAAACAGATCCTGACAAGTTACGTAGACAACGACTTACAGCGGGTCTTCTAGGTGCTGCTGGACGTGGTAGCACAGCGTTGGCTGGTCTTGGCGCAGGAATGTTTAACGAGCGTGTCCAACAAGAAGCAGCCGAGCGTAAAAACTTGGCTGATCAGTTTGGTATTGAGAACGAAAAAATAAAACTTGATTTCGACATAACCAATGCGGGCATAGAAAGCGGGATGACGGCTTTTGAAATTAACAAAGCAGACCGTAGAGCTATAGCCAGTGATATGACTAAAGCCACAAACACAGATATAGAACTCGGCAAAGCGTATGCCCAACAGGTATTTGATTCTGATGCAGCAAATATAGCTACTAAATTAACGCAAGCTAGTGCGGCTGCTACACGAGCTTCAGAAGAAGCAAAAGGGCGAAGAGATGCTATCCCTAAATTGATAGCAGAATACAACAAACTTACTGAAGTTAAGTTTGATACATACCGAGAACTGCAAAAAAATTCAGATCTTATGCTTGCGTTTCGCAGTGGTGACAAAGAACGAATAGAGCGAGCACTTCTACAAACAGAAGTTGCGGGTGCACAAGTTGCAGAGTTGGCACAAGTACATGCGGCGGAAGAATTAATAGAAAATCAGCTAAGAGCTATGGGTGCAGAGCTTCCTACACGCAGCCGACTTACATCAGGAAACGCCGAATTAGATCGGCTTATGAAAATGTACGGCTCTATGTAGGTAGATAAATTATGGCTGAAGCCTATTCAGACCGCACAGAAGAGCTAGGTATTGCACTGAAGAATGCTCATGCTGCTGGTGATACTAGAGCAGCTAGGATTCTTGCTACAGAACTGCAAAACCAACTACGCCGCGACCAGCGATCCGCTAAAATACGCGCAGCTATACCTCCTAGAGAAACCGGCGTTTTTGAGGACATCACCACCGGATTCGGCGCGGGTCTTGTTGGCATAGGTGAAACAGCCAGTTTAGGTGTTGCTAGCCTATTAGAAGAGAAAGAAGAAACCGCTGCTAGAAACCGCATTAGAAGTATAGCGGACTCTTTACGTCCTGAAGGTGGCGATCCTGATTCACCTACCTACAAAGTAGCCTCTGGTCTTGGATCTCTTGCTGGTTTTGCTGGGGCTGGCTTAGGCGCTGCGGTTCTTGGCGCTCCCGGCGCGGCTGTTGCTACAGGCTTAGGAGGCTTAGGATACGCGGCTGCAAGAGGTGAAGCGAGCGAACGAGCACGCGCTGCTGATGCCACAGTAGAAGAACGAGAAAAAGCAGTAGATGCACCTCTTGTCTTACTAGCAGGTGTACTCGAAGCAATACCTCTTGCAAGAGTGGTTAAACTTGCTGACCTACCTACGCTCACTAAAATCTTAGAAAAAATACCGCCTGAGAAAGTTGAGACTATAAGTGAGCGTCTTACTAGCGCGGGTATAACAGGCGGCGCAGAACTTACGCAAGAAGCTGCATCCAACATACTGCAAAACCTTAACGAGCAAGAATACAACGCTGCTAGAGAAATTCTTGGTATTGACACGGCAGAAGAAGCCGCAGTTGGTGGTGCCGCAGGTGCCATACTTCAAGGGTTTGTTGATCTCTTTGCTCCACGACGGGCAGGTAAAACTGTTGGTGATGCCGCAAAAGAAGAAGCAGAGAAACCTGATGACGTTGCAGGGCTGCTTGAGTTTAAACCCGAAGAACCTACTCAGCTTGACTTAGCACTTGATACCGAAGAAGCCGAAGCTATTGACGGCGAAGCTATACGCGCACAAGTGTTCAAGGGGTTCAAGAAGCCATTTGACCAGCTAACTGAGAAGCAACAAAAAACTGTACAAGACAGGATAGTAGCTTTGTCGCCTGCCGAGTTTGATGCGCTTGAGCGTGTGATTGAAACCATAGAAGAACGCACTGCCGAAGTAAGCCCTGACCAAATGTCACTGCCGGGATTAGAACCAGAACGTGCACGGTTTGGCCCACAACTACAGGAGCTGCCTGCACCAGAAAAAGAAAAACGTGCGTTAGGTGATGTTGAAAGACAAGACGTGTTTGTACCTAGAAGGGGACGAAAAGCAGAAAGAGATCTTGAAAGGCAGCTTGAAAGACGTAGACGCGATACAGATACCGTTGCGGGTGAAACACTTGCCGTTACCCCAGAAGGACAGGCACTTACTCGACAAGAAGTCTTAGACCGTATTAACCAGCGTGGTAAAGAACAAAAAATTACGGACGATATGCCCGCCGCAGAAGTGCGACTTGCGCGAGAACGTGAAGCAATAGCCCAAGAGGAACAGGGCGAGATGTTTCCTACAGAGCTTGCCATAGAGAGAGAAGCTGCACTCGACGCTACTGAAACTCGTGACGTTGATACCGCACCCGCGCCTCGCGTGGTAACAGAAGAAGATTTAACTACCGCTGGGTTTGCTACAAACAACACGAGAATACGTAGTCAAGTTCTTGGTAAGGACTTAACAGACCCTACTATACGTGACGCGCTGACTAATGAAGCTAATCGCCTAAAGTCTCAAAAGGTTCGGCGTGGTGTTACCCAGTTATTAGAAGGAGTACCTAGTGAGCAACGTCGTATACCCGATAGAGTTTTGGCACCGCGAAAAAGAAGAGCTGTCGCAGAGCGAGATAGAGCAGGCGATGAAGCTGGTGTGTCAAGCGTGGATTCAGTGGGAGAGCGTGAAGATACCGGCGAGGTTGTTGCACTTGACGGACGAGCAGTGGGAGATGTTGGAAGAGACGCTGATGCAGTTGATGTTGGAAAAGGAAAACAGCGTGGTGCACTAGCTCGTAAGGTCAAAGCTAAGGTAGGTCGTAAACGTACCAAAGCTAGTATGTCTGAAATTGACTCGACCACAGGTGATGCAGAGATTAGATTCCCTGACGGTAGCGTAGAACGTGTTAGGAGAGAAGAGTCTGTAGACCCTGAAACCGGAGAAACAGATTTTAGCTTCATATCTCTTGATCGCCCTGATCCTGACTTCCCCGCTGATGTAGAGGCTCCTCTACCACTAGGTTCTACTCAAGCGGCTGCTATTAAGAAGTTAACAGAAGTTCGTGAAGCTCCACCTAGAGAGCCTGTAAGAAGAGCTACGGCGGCGGACATAGCAGAAAGACGTGCGGATGAGCGTGATGCTATTGCATTTCAAGAAAGGCTTACCACTCAAAGGCAAACAGAAAGGGCACAGCGAGTTGCCGAAGGTGAAAAGTCTAGGGCTGAAACACAAGAACGCATAAAGACAGCCGACCTTAGAAAAGTTAGGGCTGCACAACGCGAGGCCACTGACAGGCTAGAAGAAATAACTGCTGAAAGAAAAGCTGTAAGAAAAGCAAAAGAAGATGGCGTCGAAATACTCTACGCCCCCACACGTACGGAAATTGAATTAGATTCGGTCATGCCGAAACAGGTACAGAAAGCGTTGCGTAATAATGAGTTACGACGTGCGTTATTAAACCTAGCGGATTCTTCAAATGATAAGTTTATTAAGCGTGCGGCTAAAAAACTTGCAGACTTTACCGGCGACACCCGAGTACAAATTGTACCGCAAGAAAAACTAGGTACTCGCGGTGGAAGCACCATTGATGCTGTATTCGTCACCAAAGATAACACGATACTTCTTAGCGAAGACTACTTAGATACTCATGTACTGCTACATGAAATGACGCATGCCGCTACTATTAACACGTTACGGAATAAAGCGCATCCGACGACCAAACAACTAAACAAATTATACGAAGATACAAAAGATTCCCTCTCCTCCTACTACGGTTCTAAAAATGTTGCAGAATTTGTAGCTGAAGCGTTTTCTAATCCTAAGTTTCAACTTGAACTGGCAGGTATAAACCCTAAAGGCGAGAAACTTAGCGCATGGCAGCGATTCCTTAAAACCATCATGGATTTTCTTAAAATTGGCAAACTCGGCCCTAAGACCGCCCAGCGTGAAGCAAGCCGCATGATAGAAGAAATCCTTGCCCCTGCTGCTAGACACCGTTACGGGCCTACCCTGCGGTCTATGAGTGACAGAGAAGGCGTCACAGAAATAGCAGATCGCATAAAAGATTCTCGACGTGACTTAAAGAGCAAAGAAGGGCGTAAGGCGGCTGGGGCTAAACTAGCGCGAGATATTTCTGCTGTGTTAGATAAAGATTCCACACAGGGAAAACAAGGTAAAAAAGTAGTTTTAGGGCTTCTACCCAACCAATCCGTATTGGATATAGCTGAGCATCGGGGTATAACTGGCGCTAAGAAAGTTCTTACAGCTATAGAAAATCAACGTGGTGATCTAACCGTATCAGAACAAAACACTCGTAGAAGACTAACTCCTATATTCAGGTGGGCGAACAACGCATCTGAAAAAACAATGAAGGATTGGAATAACCTAATCTACGACAGTACATTAGATGAAGTAGACCCCGCTCTTACCCCTGCACAGGCTAGAAAGAAATACGGTAAACAGACTGTAGAAGGCACTAACCAGCTAAAAGTAGCTCGACACAAAGAACTACACGCTATCTACATGGGTGCTACGCTCGGCAAAGACGGTAGGCAAGCCTACGATAACTTGCGACAGTTCTATAAGGATCAGTACAACGAACTGCTAAACGCACTCAAAGGTAGAATCGACAACGCTGATATTAACGACGAGCAAAAAACGACGCTCAAAAACGAACTGCTCAGTAAGTTACTAGAACGTACGGGCGTAGAACCATACTTTCCCTTAACTCGTGAGGGTACACATTGGCTAGCAGTAAAGAATCCAGAAGCACTGTCCGAGTCTGCTGTATTTGCCTTTAAGACGCAGGGGGACAGGCTCAAAGCGGCAGAAGACTATGCTGCACAAGGATTTGATGTAGAAGTATTCAACCCTGATGAGTCTAATGTCTACACTGATCCTCCATCTGGATCTTTCATATCGCAAGTGCTTGGCGTACTCAACGCTAATGATGCAGCGCCAGACGTAAAAGAACAGGTAATGCGCTTGTTCCTTGAGTCATTACCAGAGTCTTCTTTTGCAAAGGGGCTAGTTAAGCGTAAAAAGACCTCGGGTTTTGACGTTGATGCGGTAGAAGCAGCCAGAACAAAAGCGTACGACTTAGCGCGACAAACGGAGCGTATAAAAAATACTAACCGCATAATGCGGCTGAAAGATGAGTTTTTGGAGAACGTACCTAAAGACCGTAGGGACAGTGCAGTGATTGCAGAAGTGGTGAACCGTGCCAACTTTGCGGTTAATCCACCCAGAGATACTGTTGCCAAAAACGCAAACCGACTTGCATTTATGTGGACTATCGGCTGGAACCCCTCGTCTGCAATAGTAAACCTGTCTCAGATACCTCTGTTTGCCTACCCAATGCTCGCTGGCAAATACGGCTACGGGGACACTCGTAAGGCTCTTGGTGCTGCAACAAAGTTGTTTATGGGGTCTCCTTCTAACAAGTCAGCAGAAACTTTGTTCGGAGACAACACTACACCTGCATCTGTAAAAGAAGCATTCCGTGAAGGTGGTGTGGGACAAGCTCTTGAAGCCATGCAAGACAAGGCTTTGAAATCAATCGACAACTACTACACGTTTACTAGAGACAGTGACGGCTCGTTAGTTTTCTCAGTGCGCGAAGACTTAGATTTACCTGCAACAAAAGATGAAGCTGACGGTAAAGTATCCAAAGAAGAACTAGATAATCTCAAGCCTTTGATAGAACTAGCAGCCCGTCGTGGGCAGCTCAACTCATCATTCCTAGCGGAGACACTCAACGTAGATCAATCAGGTCGAAAGCAAAGTGTTCCTGATGTAGTGACGAACATATCTGCATTGATGTTTCACGAAGCAGAAGTAATGAACCGCCAAGTAACGCTAATCACTGCGTACAATCTTGCACTGAACAAGTTAACAGGTGGTAAGAAGCCTACATTTGAACAACAGCAACAAGCCGCAGAAGAGGCAATATACGAAACACAACAGATTAACGGTGGTGCAACCCTAGAAACTGGCCCACGCTTTGCGCGAAGGCATGTTGGTCGCGTGGCTCTGATGTACAAGAACTACGGCATTCAGATGTACTACACGATGCTCAAAACCGGAAAAGAAGCACTTGATATAGCGCGAGCTTCTTTTGCTAAAGATCTTGAATCAAAGAATATAGCAGCAGGTATGAACCTAGAGACTGCAAAAGCAGCAGCCAGTGCCGCAGCCGATGCTTTGCGATCTGATGCAGCAAAACAGCTTGCAGGAGTTCACCTGTCCGCGTTGTTCTTTTCAGGAGTGCAGGGAATACCAATATACGGTGCGGTAACCATGCTGGCGGACATGTTCTTCCTAGGGGACGATGACGAAGAAGCTGACTTTTATGTGCGTCGTGGAATAGACAATGAACTGTTGTACCGAGGTCTAGTCTCTGAACTTACTGGATTCGACGTAGCTCAGCGTGTGAAGTTAACGGACTTAATATATGAAGCCGACAGGTTTAACAGTAATCCTTCACCAGAGGAAGAGTTTGCTCACCTTGTAGGTGGCCCTGCGTGGAGTGTGTACCGCAGAGCTAGAAAAGGTATTGATAAGATAGCAGAGGGTGACTTAGTAAGAGGTATGGAAGACATACTACCGGGAGCTGTCAGGAACGCAATGCAGGCTGTCAGGTTTGGTATGGAAGGGGGTATCCGCACTCGGCGTGGCGACTTTATGTACGACGACATAACAGCCGGTGATTTGGTTGCCAAGGTGCTTGGATTCCCACCAAACGAATACACCAAGGAGATGGATGAGACTTCTTTTGGTAAAAGGATGTCAGATAGGGATATAGCTAAACGTGCAAGGCTAGCGAAAAAACTGTTCATAGCTAGACAGTACAGAGATTTTGAAGCAGAAGAGGATATACGGCGCGAGATGGATGAGTTCAACGCTTCAGCAGCCGTAGACATAAATCCTAACCTGTTTATAGATGATGAGTACCTAGATAGATCGTTCACTAGACACAGCTCAACAAGCGCAAAAATGCATAACGGCGTATTACTACCCGAAAGTGTAAAAGCTATCGTAGAAGAAGACGGGTTTTTCTAATGGAAGCCCTCTACTGCGTGTGGAAGGGGAGAACGCAGTAGAGGGGACAAGTTCTATTGGAGGAGACCATCAACCTTGTCGGGCGAGATCCTATCATAAGATTCTCCAAACACGAACACCCACATGTGGATTTTCTATCACCCCCTTAGCTCTTATATCCCATCCTTTCCTGTTAACACAAATGGTCTTTAGTTGTTGTATCGCTTTGTCAGTATTGATACATGGTATAAACACAGAGCTACCGACAACCATATCCTCCCACTTGACCACTATGTGCACGCCATCAGGGTTGAGATCGTCTAGTTTTACTACAGACATCAGGAACCGTGAGTGCGTACCAGCCTGTGTATTTCGTTTCCTTTGCGGTAAAACCGCCGTGTGATATTGCTTATCTTAGATGGCGACACCTGCAACATGTCTGCTATCCCCGATCTAGGCACACCCTTCGCTTGTAAATCCAACACCCGCTCCGCAAGTTTTATGTCAATCAATTTACTAGTGGGTTTCTTCTTAACGTCCTGCGGTAGTGACCCGTTCCGACTTTTCTTATTCTTCCATAGCTCCTTCACTTTCTCCTGCGCTTGTATTGCTTGCAGAAACATCCTGCTCATCATCTCCTCCGATTTTCATTTTTACTATCAGTACATGCTGGGCATCAGTCCTAAACTGTGTGCCCTTGGTCAAACGCATTTTCCCGCGCTTGGCCCCCATCTTTTTAATTAGGTCGTTAACAAACGAGCTATAGTTCACCTGCTGTGCACCACACCACACCTTGAGCGGTTTTGGCGCGAGGTAAACCTGCTGTAGGTCTGTCTCGTATCGCGCCACAAGTTTCCCCTTCGGTAGCGCATCTGGTATGACCAATGAGTCCAGCCCGTTTGCCTGCTTACGCAAGTCATCGGTGCTTTTTATCATCAGTATGTTGTTGAAGTTTTCATTCAAGTATTCGTTTAGTGTTTGCCTGACTGATACTCCCATGTTGTTAACCGAGTCCATGTTGTGTTTTAAGAGGCTGATAGCCCATCTAAACAACGCTTTCGTGTCGTATTCTATGAGACCCAACTGCTTCGCAATTATCGCTCCGGTCAATGTGCAAGCAACCCCCGCAGACCAAAACCTGTTCTCAGACGTTAGCCCTGCCTCTGTGTCTACACGCTGCTGTACTTCTTTCAGTTTGACCTTTACTTCATCGAGGTTCTGCATGACGTGCTGTATGAATATGATTCCAGCGTGCCCGTAGTTAGCCTCTACCGCTTCATCAAACAAATCAGTGTCACGCTTCTCCGCAGTGCTGCCGAACACCTTTTGAGCAGGCCACTCCATCATGCGTTGGGCCTCTGCTTTCGGTGCTTGTTTTTCCAGTGCAATGCGCTCTATAACGCTAGCGTTACCTGTAGTAACCGTAAGGAACTTCCAAGGCTCCCCGCGCACCCGTTCAAGATTAGACCCGCCTGACATACGCCCACGCTGCTGCCCCGAAGATAGCTGGTAGGCTAAATTACTGAGCTTTTCACTCTTGTGGTTAGTCAGTTCGTCCACGTAGAACGGCAGATTGTGCAGCACCTCTGCACGATTAAACTTCATAGCGTCCGTGTCGTTTTCTTCGACCATTAGAGCTTTGTCAAACCCCCACACCGAAGCTGCTACGCGCATGGCTGCGGTCTTACCACACCCGCTAATCTCACTATGGAGATGTAACGCACAAGCGTTTTGTGGGAAGAAGTGCATGAGAGGTGAACCGAATGCGGTGCAAACCACATACTGGTGCATAGCTAGATCAGATCGGGTTGTGTAGAAGTTAGCCATCGACTTCCATCCGTCTAGTGTGCCTTTCGGCTCAAATCTGGCTATTAGTGACGCGGTGGGTGTTGATGGGGGGTTGTATTTTATTTTGTCGGCACGTATTTCCTTATCACCTACCACAAACGCCGAACATTTTTCATCTACCCAACCAAACTGGCGGTGTGCAACATCCGCTGTAGTGGATGCTTGCAACTCATTTACCCAAGTAGTCATATACTGTATTAGATCCTCTGGTCTTGTGACTGCAACGCCCTGCATGGACATTGTTTTTCTAAACTCTTCACGAGATGTTACCGCCGTGAGCGGCATCGTAAATTCTCTCACACCGTCCTTGGGTAAGTGTAGCCTGCACACCACTGACTCACCTGCTTCTATATCTACGAGTCGTTTGGTGATGTATAGATCATTGTGGTAGATAGCTCTTTCGTCTATCTCACCGTCCGACCCAACGCTACGGACATAGATCCCACCACTTGCCCCTCGAAAGTACGGGCGTGGATAACTTGGGATAACATGTTCTGACAAAGTAGTCTCTTTGCCAACTGTAGTATCAGAGAAAAGAGTATTTGGATCAGGTGTTGCAGGTGTTGCAGGAGCAAACCTAGCGCCAAGAGATATAGGTGATTTGATCTTGCCCCAGTTCGGGCAGTGAATGCAGACATCAGGACGCAGTTCATCAAACGTACCACAACGATACGGCCCTTGAATGAGGTCTAATTTCTGCTGGGTAAGCTCTGGAGTATATTCGGCGTGGTCTTGTGAAATGTTGTGTGCGTGCCGGTCTGCATTCTCGCAGTATTTGACTATCGAAAGCCCTGCCCTCCACAAAGGTTCTTCTGTGCCTTCTTGGTGAAGCACGATGCTACGTAGTTGCTCACACCCTTTACCCGCCTGCGTCTTGGCTAAGATATTTTTGAAGCTGAAGATCCTATCCTTCGGCGGCTCGTATATCGCTTCCGCTATTTTAGGAACTGGTATCAGATTAACGCCGAGCTTATCTGCGAGAAAATCGAAATCAACGGCGGGTGCATCCTGTAACAGCTTTACAGGAGTAGGGGTATCGAACTTGTAGTTATGTGTACCTAATATGCGTAGCACTCTTGCCGCATCCGCAGGCACTGCTGTATCTATCTGAAACTTATGTTCCGCACACAGCGCCTTAAATTTGTCTGCAACGGGCTTCCAATCAGTGACGCTGACGCTATCAGTAAAACTCCAATAGGTATGTATGCCGCCACCAGAGTCCAACAACATGGGCTTTGGTAGCTCTAACACGCTGCAAAACCGCTTTAACTCACGCAGGGCATGAGCTTTATTTGTGTGCGGTTTGTCCTCTCCAACATCAATATCAAGGAACAGAGCTTTGATATGCGAAGCATCTGCTGCCTTACGAGTACCTTCTTCTTTGAACGTACTTAATGCGAAATAAGCATCCCAACCTTGCTTGTCGTACTCCGTCGCCTGCGCTGCTAACTCGTCTATGTCCTCAAATGACAGTGTTCGTGTGTATCTATTGAGTTCGGGGTTATTGCACCAGAGAACGTATACTCCTTGTCTAGGCAGAATCTTCCGCAAGAAAATTCTTGTATCCATAATTGCACCCATGAGAGTTCTAACATGTTAGAACCCTTTCGATTAAAGACACTACGGCAGAGGTGTCGATACACCCTTTTCGGTCTAGCCTAGCCGTAGTGGAAATTCTGTTGCGATCAGTCGTCCCAATCTTCAATCACAGAACTAAGGTCATCATCGTCTGTGGGTGCAGGAGCAGACTTTTTGACAACCTTCTTCGGTTCTTGTGAAGCTGGAGCTTCTTCCTCAACAGAATTAAAAATGTCATCGGAGTCATCGTCTTCATCTAACTCGACAACGGGTGCAGTGGTATCACTAAACGGGTTATCAGGTTCTGCTACGAACCCACCGTCAACAACACCAAAGGGTGAACGTGATTGCATTGGTTTATATTCAATCACCTGTACGCCGTTAAGACGTAGACTAACGCCAGTACCACTCAGATTGTACGGCACAAAAGTAAACGCAAGGTTCACGATGCTGCCGGTAGTCAACTGAAAGTCTTCTGGTAACTTATTATTCTTAGCGTCAACTTGCAGTGGAGGCGTCGTCTTGTCTGTACCATACGCCCCTTTCAGTTTAGCCTTACCCAAGTACCTACCATCTTCCTGCTTCTTGAATGGTAGTGGGAACTTGTCAGGCCAACCGTCCTCCTTCTTCTTGGTGTAAGCCGCCTTCATTGCTTTGTACAGCGTCTTTGCTTCTGGCTCAGTCATCAAAAACGATACGGTGTATTCGGCACCGTCGTCCAACGCGCTGCATTTCACAGAGCCGCCCTTACCACCGTTAGCTCGGTTATCGAACTTATAGGTGGTATCCAGTTTTGGGTACATCGCTTCTACGTTAGCGATCTGGTAGTACATATATTCTTCAGCCATTTTGGTCTCCTGATTGGCTATTTATATCGAACCCTTCCGTCGTATCGAACAGTGTGTCTGATGTGGTCGTTTGACTAATCGCCTCTAGCGCATCATCGTGATCTACCATCAAACTCACTTTCTCTAACTCATCTTCTTCCAACGGTCTGCGTGGGTAGAAGAACAGCTTTGGGTAAGGACTCCCTACGTCAAAACTGATTCTGGTGACAACCGCAACAGACGGTGTGCCATGCCCACTTAAAAATTTGGCGTAGGCTTGCAACGGCATACAGCTATTGTTTACCTCCTTACCAAATATACTGCTGGCGGGAACCTGTAGTTGGTAGACCGTACTTAGGTCTTGCTCCTCCACGACTGCTAGCCGCTGATGAAATCTACAAGCTCTGCCACCTCCCGAACTAGAACCCCGAATGTTATGCACACAATCCATACATCGCGTACTTTGTCGTTGTTCTTCTGGCACCTCGGGTGCCGGTCTTTGCGTATCAGCCGACCAGCATGTTGGTGCTTGCCGTAACTGTGGGTCAAAGACTCCTTCAAAGTATGAACGTGAGACAGGCCCAGCGTTCACAATAACAACATCTACCTCATCGCTAGATTCGGCGTGATGCAGGAACCCCGAAAATTTGGCCCCTTGAATACTTATTCGACGCATCAAACATCATCGTCAAGGTCTAAACTTTCTGGTTTTTTCTTTTCGTCGTAGCGCATTAGTGCATCAGCCACACGCTCAAGAGCAAATCTCTGGGTATGCCCTACCTTCACATACATGTTGTCTGGTATTACACCGTCACGTATCCACTTTCTGACTGTGGATAGACTGACACTGAAGTGTCTAGCTACGTCTTCAATCGGCACAAGAGTGTTCATTTAGCTTTCCTCATGGTCAGGACATACTCCGAATCTACGTTTAGTCCCTTTGGTAACTTATCTGGATTGTCTTCAAGGAATTGCTTGATAGCACCCTGATGTAGGCGTTTCTCAAAAAACTCAGGGACTTGTTCTTCCAGCACGAACTTGTGCATGGACTCCCAATCGTTAGTCCAATAGCGTTGTTTTACTGTGCGATAGAAAGTACCGAAGTCAGTCTTACCACTCTTCTGTCCTGTAGACTTCAAGTGGTCAAGCAAGACTGTTTTTATCTTGTTTTGTTTCCGCTCTAGCACACCATCCGCTTCTTCAAACTCTCTCTTTAACGCATCGCGTTTAGCTTTGAGACTAAAAAATACGGAGGTCAGCTTATCTACAGGTAGATCAGTGCCGCTACAATCCGAATCCATATACATCCTCGTGTTGTGTACGATGGTGAGGACTGCATGGTAGTGGTAGGCTATGACTTATGCAAGTATTTCTTTGTATAAATCAATAATTTTTGTGTGTGTGTCTATCTTATTATCTAGTAATGAGTAAACACGCTTTTCGATGTGCGATCCCTGCAACTGCACAACTGTGCACTTGTGATCTTGCCCCGCTCTGTGCACACGCGCATTGGCCTGTGCATACGTTTCGACTGAGCTTGTTGGCCCCCACCATACCACAGTATTTGCAGCGGTCAGTGTAACTCCATGCGCTGCGGCTTGGGGTTGAATCACTAAGACTCTGGGGGCATCCGAGGTTTGGAATGCTTTGAATATATCAGTGCGTTGCGAAGCAGAAACAGCACCGCTAATTACTTCAGTAGGGATACCGTCTTTACGTAGCTTATCGGCAAGCAGCTTAATCGTGTGTTTGAACGGAACGAACACCAGCACTTTCTTACTCGACTCATCTATAACCTCACGTAACACTTTGTATCGGTGCTTGATGTCGAACTCCAATGTCTCGCCGCCATCTGTATAGACCGCACCAGAACTTATTTGCAGGAGCTTGTTCATGTTTACGGCTGCGGTATTGGTGGTAATCTCCTCACCAGCCGCCTGCATAATCATTTTGTCTTTCAGTTCTTTGTAGTATTTCTGCTGCTGCCGAGTCAACTCAACCTCTCGTTTGGTATATACGATCTCAGGCAGGTCGAGGCATTCTTCTTTTGTAAACCGAATCGCAGGCTGTAATGCTTTGAAGACCGTTTCAGTAGCGTCAGGCTTGGGTATCCACTTAAAGTTGGTCACCTTGTACATGACCATATCTCTGAACGACCCAAAGAACCGAGGCACGGATTTGGGATTAATGAGTTTTGCTAGGCCATAGGCATCGACGGGACTTTGAGCGGCTGGTGTACCTGTTAACATCCAAAGCCATTTGTCGGAGCCAAGCAATCTGTTCAGTGTCTTCCATCGCTTCGTCTGTGCGTTCTTGTAGTGAGTTGCCTCATCAACAATTATCAGATCGAACCCACCGTTTGCTACAGCTTCCGCCACAATCTCTACTCCGTCATAATTAATTATGACGAACTTGGCATCTCCACCAACTATTTCTTCACGTTTCTTAGCAGAACCGTAGGCAATATCTACGGTACGGTGCATCGCAAAGGTAAACAGATCTTCTTTCCATGCAGAATCCATGATCGACAACGGGCAGATGATAAGCACCCGATTGATCTTACCTTGGTTCATTAAAAAATCTGCTGCCCATATCGCACTGGCTGTCTTGCCAGTGCCCTGTTCGTTAAAACAAAAGGCTCTCTTGTTGAGCGTGAGAAAAGATGAAGTGGTCTTTTGGTGGGCAAACGGTTTGTGCTTACCCGTCCACTGATACTTACCTTCGATAGGCGACGGTGCCTTGATACCAAGATTCTTCAGCACATGCGTTTCATCAATACCCCAATTAACCACTACCTTGTTATCAGGTAGTGCTTTACTTTTTGGTATGACCTGCGTGACTTTCTCTTGATTGCGGAGCCTGAGTAATAAGGCTTTGTTGTCTATGACTCTCACTACCGTGATTCCGACTTAAACAAAACAAGATGATGTCTGGCTAAGGCGTTCAAGAGTTCAAAGAGAGAATCGGTGCCGAGTCCATTTATTGCGTATATCTCTTTTGCAGTCCACCCAGCTAAATCTCTCACGTATAAAATGCCTACACCGCCCAAGCAGTTTTGTGTGCGACTATTGAGATTTAGCTCTCGTATACGCATCTCTGTTTTAATTGAATCCATATCCCTTCCAATAAAAAGTGGGGCAGGGCCGTAAGGTTTGCCTACGCCGAGCATCCGGTTGAGGCCCACCATTACTGACGGGCCGTACCCCAAAACTGGTTGTGGTGGTTGGTGAAATTGACGCCTTCAACTCATCGCTCTATCAGACGATGTGTGGGGGAGCGTACTTCATTTCACCCTTTCTTTTGCAAGGCTTAAGGATAACGCCTTGGGAGAAAGTCGGATGCCACCACTCACCCGACTTCCATGCCCCCACTAGAAAAAGTCCCGTCTTCGGTCACACGGACGGGAACGTGCTAACTGGGAGAAAGGAAACCCCCCGACCTAAACCATTAAATACAAAATATACGCTACGAGATATATACCAGCAGCGACACCAACTCCAGCCAAAATACCTTTGACTTCCTCGCTCACTGCCTACGCCGTGGTCGGGCAGATGCTTTCTTCAAGGGCTTCTTACCATTACGACTACGGTTGGCGCTTTTACTTTCTACACGCACGCCGTCTTTGTTTGAACCACCACGGCTTAACGGCTTATTGTGACTTACGTCTTTGCCTTCACGTTTGTCTGCTCTACCATCTCCGTTGGCATCGCGGCTCGTTCTGTCCATAGCTCTACGCGCACGTTGTCTTTCCATACGTGCTTCATGCGCTTTGCTACCCACAGGCGGATTCTTTTGTTTCTTACGATCTTTTGGATTCTTGTACGGCATCAGTTCCTTCCATTGTGTGGGCATTCCGTGACAGGACAGTGCCGTTTGCACAGTCCACTAGGGCTTGGGTTCCATACATCAACATCAAACGATGACTGCATATCCCCATACCTAGCTAGCCATTTAACCCATAAATTACTTTCCTCTTGTCGTGTAAAAGTTTCCTTTATGAGGTCACTACTTACCACGAACAATAAGCCTGCCCGAACAGTCTCCACTTCAGGGTAATGCTTAAACATAGCTAAGGTCATCAATTCTAGCTGACCTTTGTCTGCGTATCTTGCGGACTTACCTGTTTTGTAATCAACAACCCACGCTAACTTGTCCTCACGATCCAGTATCACAAGATCTGCAATGCCTCTGAACCACACATCCTTAGCAAAGAAACTGCATGGCTCTAAGTCCTTAGTCAGACCCATCTTAATCTCACACAGCTTCTCACCTTTCTTGGCGTTCAGCGCGTCAAGTGTATTCTTCGCATAACTAAACCTAGGGTCTAGTTCACCACCATCACGTATGTAAGTCTCCGCAGCTTCGTGAAAAGCTGTTCCATACAATGTGGCATCCGTTTCTTTGAACGGGTACTGGTTGAGTACCTTCTCATGGTAGAACTGTTTAGCGCACTGCTGGTACGCCTTGATCTTACTGAATGACCACGGTGCGGCGTTCAATCTTCGTCATCCTCATCATGCACCTGTTCAAGACGTGCTTTGTAGTTGGCCCAGAATATGTCATCACTAAGATTAAATCTGTCATCTACCTGCACTATGTCAAACCGCAGCTTGGGAAACCTTCTGACGAATCTTTCTTTGGCATCGTAAGCAGCTTCGATGTGGGTGTACTTCCCGTCCATAAGCGGAGTGCCTGTAAACAAGATAACGTAGCTCATCAACAATCTCCGTATGCTTTAGCCACACCACTCTCGCAGTCCAACGGCAAACCATCTGCCCATGTAGGAACACGGCGCATACACGCTTCAATGTACGCTTGCCCTTCATCAATCTCGTCTTCTGGTACACATGCTACAACAGAATCATGCACTGTCAATACTGGACGATACTTTTTAGCTATATCTAACATCTGTTCTGCAATGATACAACGAGCTAATGCCTGACACACGTTCTCAATAATTTTGCCACCGTATATCTTGGTTCGGCCTCGCCGTGTTTTGTATGTGTAGTCAGTGCCTTCTTCGTTAGAACTTCCCTCCAGCTCCTCGTATCGCATAAGTAGACCAGAGGGTAACTTGATAGCCTGTGCATCACCGACAATCTCTATAGCCCCATCTCTACCAAACGGTAGCGACTCCCCGTTGTTCATATACTTTAGTGCATAGTTGGCGTCTGCCCACACGTTAGATATTTTCCAGTTTGTATCACGATAGATACTTATGATACGCCTTGCTTCATACAACTCTATGTCTGTGCCAAACGATTTCAACTGTGCTTGGAACTTGACTGCACCCATGCCGTACCCAGCACCGAGGATCGTAGTCTTGCCAACAAACCTCTGCTCTGGTGTTACCTCATGCTCACCCACGCCGTAGATACGCGAAGCCATTTTTATATAAACGTCTTCTTTATCACTAAACGCTTGAGTCAAATCATCCTGCTCTGCAAACCACGCCAGCACTCTTGCTTCTATCTGTGATGAGTCGCAGTCCACTAGCATGTACCCATCTGGTGCAATGATGCTGCGCTTGAGTTTCTTCGCATTCGGCCCACGGCTAGGTAGATTCTGTACGTTAATCTTGTCATCACCGCCCCATCTACCAGTGTGTGCTGCGTAGTATTTTGTTGGAACCGGGAAAGAACCACGTTTTGCTATTTCTATAAACCTCTCAGTGCGTGTTTCTTCCAAGGTACTTTTCAAGCCTAAACGTGCACTAACAAGTGCCTGCACATGGGAGTTCTCATGCTCTACTAAGCACTTGAATTCCTCATCTGTTTTTGCGAATGCGTAGGTATCTTCGCCAGTGGTAGGGCTGACCTTCATCGGGGGTTCTACACCTAGACTTCTCAGTGCATCGGCAAACTTCGGGTTGCTCATCAGAGTTTCTTTATCGACTCCAGCTTCTGATAACAACTTATCTTTAGACTGTTTGATGTCGTACAGATTATCCTCAAGTAAACACGAATCTAGTTCTAACAGCGGATGTATAAACATACGCAGTGTGCAGTCGATAACCCGTAATTCTTTCTTAGGAAACCCTGCGTTGAGAAAGATGTTAAACAGTTTGTAGGTAAGCTCCACATCATTGATGCAGTAGTCACCGTAGCTGTCTAGCTCGTCATCGGTGAAGTCTTCTCGACGTTTGCCCAACGCATCTAAGACTTCTGTCCCTTTCTCTCCAATGTTGTAGCGTTCAGCTAACGCTTTGAGGCTTCCACTAGCCTCCACCCCATGTAGAGAACGGGCAATGCAAAGAGTGTCAGCCCAAACCCTAGGACGAATATCAAAGAGCCAAGATAATATAGCACCGTCGAACATACAGTTATGGGCGAGTACCATACTGTCGGCCCAGTTAAATTCGTGAAAATACTCTTTAAGTTCTTCATGCGTTCCACTCGCCCACTCCGTAGCACCATTGTTTACTTTTACTCCTACACCCACGACCTCAAATCTGGGGTCGCGGATATATTCTTCTGTTGTTAACTTACTAAGAGAAAACTTCTTATCGTAGTATGTCTCAAAGTCCAAGGTGATAAGATCCACTACACTCGCTCCCTCTCAGATATGGCTGTAACAACCACACCTGTAGTGAGAGGCATACGAACAGTTGTACCGCCATCATCTATTGCTTTGTACTTAGCCGTTTCTTCGTTCTTTGCTTCCACCACCACTTGCCTTGAAATGGTTTCTTCAATGGTCACATAGAACACTTTAAGATCTGCACCCTCATCCATATCAACCCCCCAACCGCTTGATCTCGGCATCTATATAGAACCGAATCTTTTTAGCGTCACGTAGCTTGTCACTGTGAGATGACTGTCCGTAACGGTATGTCGCACGGAATATCTCACCGATCTGAGCGTTCATGTCTTTATAAGAGATAAGGTCTTGAAGCTCTTTCGCATCTTGTGGTAACTCGTAATATGATGCTGTACTACCATCACTCACCGCTGCCAATCCTTGTATTATCGGTGCCTGTTGTGCATTGTCCGCCAGCTTTATAGATGTAGGAGGGTGTGAAAGCTTAATCTTAGTAGCCCCAGCACCGTCCACCACACGTTTGAATGTACGAGCATTGGGAAAATCCGTACTCGTCACTGCTTTCTTGCAGAACTCCTGTTTAATACTCCACGCATTACCGTAGCTACACTTCGCCCACGCCGCAGCTTCCTTGGCTGTTGCTTCAGGGTTTTTCTTAAAATACTCACGCAGCTTCGCCGCCTTGGTTCCATTTGCCATTGTGGTCTCCTAAAAATCAAACGCCATTTGGCGTTCATCAGTTTCTTTTTGGTTGAGAATATCCGCGACTGTATGCACGTTGTCCTCGTTTACTACCGCAGCGATGCCATCGCATGAGCGGATTTCTTGTAGGTTCTTAGTCTGTAGCGTAGTGAGTTTTCCCTTCCCCGCCTTGCATTCAATACCAAAGAACTTACCTTGATAGCACCCAACAATGTCGGGCACACCGCTGCGCCCATACCCACCCGATACGGGGTAGAAGTAGTACGCACCGATATTTTTAAGGACAGACGTTACCTTGTCCTTCACTTTCTTTTCTGGCGTCTTTGCCATGTTTCCCTTCCTATCCGAACACCCAATAGGTCTCGGGGCCAGACCTAAGTCCGACCCCTGCCACCTGTGGCGTTTGTGGTTCCAACACCGAAAGCCTGAGTACCTTGTCTCTCAGTTCTTGCGGCAGTTCGTCTATTGAATAGTAGACACCACGATATGGACTGTCAACACATTCCATACCAACGCACAATACTTTCCAACAGTCTATCTTACTATCTACTTTTATGTGATAGATAGGGCCATCATGTGATAACTTATTCTGTTTAGCTAGTGTTGTTGTTATTGCCTCCACCATAGCTAAGTTATCGTAATAGTTGGCCCAGTATCTAGTCAGTTCTTTCTTACCAGTTGTCGTGGACATAGAACATATCCTCTGTCAGCTTCATCCCCACACCCCGTACATACGTCTGATCCTCCAGCACTGTCAGTCGATTGACGTACCCCGCAAGCTCCTCGTACCTGTCCTTGGTGTCACCTATGGGACTGAGGATCTTAGACTCAAAGTAGTTACTGTGGCGGTTGTCCCAATGCTCATCTCCGTTCACCACTGCTTTCGGCACCGGCACCGTAAACAATAGATGATCGTCACCGTACTGACTTTTCTTGATGCAGATGAACGTAGCGTTTGTGTTCATGCCTTTGTCTTCAAACAGATCCCATTCAATCTGTGCTGCTTCTCGAACACCCTGCTGAAATGCACCTTCTGGTAACTCGTCAACCATTGCTCTGCACGTAGTCCACGCATTGGGTGTGTTCGCTGCTTGATTGGCCCTGTTGTGTGCATTGTGTTGAAACCCCAAACTGACCATCTTTTCACGTAGCTGAGTGTCCAGATTTGTGGTGCTACTCCTTCGGGCCTGACGTAACGTATCCATACCTGCCTCTGCGATTCTACCCGTCACCCAAGGTTGTAAGTACCTGCAAGCGTTGCTGACCGCAGTCTTCAACCGTTTGCTCATCAGCATGGATTGCTGTTCACTGTAGCTGGCGTACTTGTTGTTACAGATACTGTGAGCGCAAACAACGTACTGCTTTGTTTCGCCTGTATCCGTGAACACACCGTAACTTATCCACCCTAGTGGGAACGGACTATCGTCAAAGACAAACACTTTACTAGAGCTACCATGCTTCATCTTACGGAAATGTACCCAAGACATCTTGCGTTGCAGTTCCAGCATGAAGTCTCTTATGTGTTCGTCTGGGATAGACTTGACGGTGACTTCTACCGTTTCGTTCTTGTGTGTGTATTCGTTTTTCATCGTTCCTGTTTCCTTATTTTAGTTTGTTCTAACATGTTAGAACTCATTACAGTTTGCTGCTGTCTAAGTGGACAGCGCTGCCTACACTTGGTTGTGTGCGCTTGTTATCCAAGATCAACCACAGTAAGGGACTGTTCCATCGCCCCCAGCTACCACCCAAGTATCCGTCCGTGAACACGATAACTGCTTGTGGGTTGATGCTGTTCTCTTGAATGTATCGAGTCACACAAGTGACATCCGTACCACCGCCGCCTTCTGGCTTGGTTGACTTGCGTAAGTCTGCGATCTCATGCTGCTCGTAGACTTCTTCACGGCACACCTGCGTATCCCAGTAAAGCACTCGTATCTTCTTAGGCTTCACTGTCTCACAGATGTGTGCGACCTCAGACAGAAACACGGTCAACTCTCTCTGCCCAATAGACCCTGACGTATCGCACGCAAGCACCAGTTCATCAACGGTTTCGGTGATGCCGCTCGGCATGTACACACCTGCCCCGATGTACCTTCGGTTTGGACGTTTCCATGTGGAGTAGTCACTGCCTTTGCATGTGTCGTTAACGAACTCACGCAATACATCTCGCCAGTTAACCTGCGGAGCCAGCAGTTCGTCTATTGACCTGTTACCACCTGACCCCATCTTGCCTGCGGCGAGCACACCCTGACGTAGTGCTTCGTCAATCTCGCGCTCGTTCTTGCGCTGTTCCTCTGCGGGTATCTCTTGTGCACCTTCCCAGTCGTGCTCGTCAAAGCCTTGTGGTAACTCGTTACTAGGTTGACCATTTGTTGGGGGGTCGTCTGGGCTTGATACGTTCCCAGTACCTTTACCTTCTTCTTGCAGTGTTTTGAAGATAGCAGCCGAGTCCATCCACCCGCTCTTGATCCTGTACTTCTCGTCGTACAATCCAATGATCTTGCCCTTATCATCGACGGGCATGGTGGCAAATTTGTCTGACTTGTTCTCATCCACCAACTTGCCGTTGATGTTGTAGTCACAAGCAGCATTAGCCAGTGGCCCGTCCTTGTCATACATCCACCGCCATGTGGTCAGGTGTTTGTATATCTTGTGATACAACTCATGCAGCAGAACAAAGCGTAGCTCTGCATCGGTCAACGATTGTGCAAACGCACGCCCGAACTTTATGTCGATGCCGTTTGTCTGAGCGGTTGGTATGTCTTCAACCACTTCGATCTTACCCAGCATCAGCGCACCAGCAGCCCACATGTATCGGTCATGCCGCATGATGTCCACAACACACTTCTGTAGGCGCTGTTCTTCCGTTAGTTTTGTTGCTAGTAACACGTTACTCGACCCTCCATATTTGTATTGCTGAGTTTTCTACGTTGCGCTTTACCGTTACTTTTTGATTAGCCCTTTTTGCTATGGCAGTTAGGGAGCTAGCGCGATTGCTTATCCCTCTGCCCCTCTTATTTTTTCTGTCCAAATCAAATACAACGGAGTCGCCTACTTCCCACATCTTCACAAGATCATATAAATCTTGATGTTTCTTACGGGCACCAACACCACGTTGAGGTATCGGTACGTTCTTTATTATTTCTATCATCTGCTTACACCTTGTCCGCTGCGAACATGTATGAATTCTGCATGGCCCACTCGCCATACTTGGCATCTTGCACCACGGCCTCGCGTCGTTTGTGGTCGAACTTCTCAGCACGAATACCGTTGACGAACAGACCTTGTGCTTCCTTATCAAGACGCGATAGGTACGTCATCCATGCCGGAACCCAAGACCTTTCGATAGAGCCAAGCGTTCTGAACACCACCATGCACATAGCCGATGGAGTCTTGGGTATCATCGCCGTGTCTGGATTCTGTTTGATCGACTCCAACGTCGGCAGGTCGTTTGCCAGCTTGACGAATGCCATCATGTCCATCGCGGCCTGCTCACCGATGATGCCCATGAGCAAACCCGTTATGACATGGGGGGTTAGCTGTTCGCGTTTCTTGATGATGTGACTCGCCTTCTCCAATGATCGGGGGGTCACAAATGCAGTCCGTTCCTTGGCACTGGGGTGGTAGATGTATGGGTTGTCGCGTGGGTCAGGCACCTCATCGAATGTCTGAAACAACTGCGGGGTCTCTTTGACCCAACCCAGCAGGATAGGATCGACACCGTTGTTCAACCCCCACTCTATCCACTCCATGTTAGTGGGCTTGCGTACTCGCATCCGCACTATCCGATTGCACGCATGTGCTGGTAACAAGTCACCCACACCTTCGGCACCTAGGTTAGTCGTCGCAAAGACAATTGAGTCGGGGTGCAGCTTGCGTCCTGCTAGCATCCGTTCTTGTATCAAACCCAGCAGTGCCAGCTTGACCGATGGGTTGGCTTTACCGAACTCGTCAAGACACAACACAACTGGCTCATTGAGATGCAGCCCCAGTTCTTCGTTGGTTGCGAATGTCACGGATGACACCTCATCGTTGAGCTTGATGTTGGGGATCATCAGATCACCCAAGTCCTTGGTAGTGCAGTCGAACAAGATATGTCGGTGCTTCGGGAACTTCTGCATTAACATCTTTAGGATAGATGTCTTGCCTGTACCCATGTGCCCCTCGGCTAAGTACACAATCCCACCGTCCTGTTCTCTACCAGTTTCGGCAATGGCTTCTGCGGATTCGTCCAGCGATACCGCGTACATGTTTAGAGCTTGGCTCATTATGGTCTCCTTAGTTTCTTGTTAGATTTCCAATGATGGAAGGTTATCAATGACGTTCTGTGTCATGGATTTGGTTTGCGCTCTCAGGTACGGACTGTCCCTGAGTGCTTCGGGTGTGACGCGCAGCAGTTCATTTTCTAGCCTGTCACACAACGCGCTGATCTGAGTGTTACCGATGACGTTACATGACCTAACCAGTTTGGTTGCGTCGAGTACGTTACTGATAAGCGTGTTACGGAAGATGGCCTGTTCCCCGTCAGGCGTTTCACCTAGCCGATCAACCATCTTTCCTAGATAGTCTTTCAGTTCACCCAGCACCCTGTTCATGCCAGTGGCGTAGGTTTCTTGGATGAATTTGTCGTAGCCTTCTTTAGCGACCTGCAATGCCTGAGTACCTATGTCCACTCTGAAATCGTCACCTGAAGGTACGGGATGTGTCAGCACTTCCAGTGAGAACTTATCCTGTAGTACCGATCTGTCTGGGTACTCGTGAGCACGAAACATATCGCCAAGCACTGCTTGCTGCTCGGACACATAGAAGTCATACGAGTCTAGGAACTCATGGACTTTCTTATCGAACATCTGCTTTTTGGCAGTCACTTTGTTTATGTAGTCTGGGTACACTGCTTGAGGGCAGAGACGTGGGCCGCGATCTATCCACGGCATGGTAGTGCGATAGTGAATGTGGTTGCGGGTCTCACCGATGATTGACTTGATGCTTGCGAGTAACTTGTTACCAGCGAACAGATTCTTGGTGTATGTGCCCGCCTGAGACTCGGCATTGTTGTCGTGAGCGACCTGCTGCGAGATGTCCTCGTCAGTCACCTTACCGTCCCAACAAGACGTTTTTAATTCGACCAGCACCGCAGCACTGGAGATAGAGGGTACGTTGATCTCAGAGAGACTCGGTAGCTCTGTCTGTTCTAACATGTTAGAACCTGTTGGTTCAGAGATGTCGTGTAGGTTTTCCATTAGTTAGTTTTCCTTTCTCTTAGTAAGTAAATGAAACCGCTCAATAGCAGTTCGTCTTTCTCTGGGTCACCCCAGTTCGTTATGGCCCGCAGTAAGTAATACTTCGGTAGCCAATTCAGTTTCACAGCCATACGCATGGCAGCTAAATCGTGGTACTCGTTTAGCTCCATGTCTCCACCGACTTCGACTAGCACTTCTTCGCCCTTCTCACCCATCGTATTGATGGCTTTGATCTTTGCCGGTTTGGTATCCGTTGCTGGCACATAGCTAGTTACGATGCGTTGCAGATGGTTCCGCTCCACATGTATGTCTAACGTGTCCAGTACATCCTTAACGTCTTCCAACTTGCTTCTCCTATCTCCCAATGTGTTCGATGTCGCCATCAGGTATGACCTGATACGCACCTTTGTTGTAGGGGATGGACACAGTGAACAGATTGTTCTTCTGTCCGTCCCGGTTCTTTCTGTCACTTGCATCGTAACCTGTTAGCGCGTAGTGGCTTACTGGCCCCGTGTGCGACGGGTACTTCGCACGAAAATCGGCAGAGCGTTGTTGCTCGGTGGGGGTACTGCAAACCATCGGTTTGAAAGGTCTTGCAGGCCGTCGAGGTTTACGCACTGGTTTGTATCTTCTTGGCATATTGTCTCCTCTGTAGTTCTAACATGTTAGAACTTGTTACTGTAAGGTCGCTTGAGGGCGACGAATCAATTGTGTATCTGTCACACACAAAGACATTATCGCATATTCGTCGTCTTGTGTCAAGTATTATGATTAGGTGTTTTCTAATGGTTAGAGGTGTAATGTTCTATAATGTTCCAGAATGTTCCCTCGTATAGGTGGGCAAGTCCTTGATTTACCTAGAATGTTCCAATGTGCCTTTTTTAGGGAAATTGAATGGGTGGCGTAGAAGGGAGGAAGGAGGACGGAACATTAGGTAATTACGTGGTAACTTGTTTGGTGTGTGTTTTTACTAAGTCAAAATCTACCCCTATACATATATATTTCTAAAAAAGGAACATTATACATATATAGTCTTAAACGAATATGCAGATACCGCCAGATAACGCCAGATACAACCATACACCATCTGTCATTTGTTCCTTTTTGCCCAAAAAAAAGGGAACATTAGGGGAACATTATGGAACATTTGGAACATTACCCCCACGTAAAAAGGAACATTGCTCAACTGCCATGTTCTAACATGTTAGAACTTGTTAACTTATGGTTTCTTCTGTCACGCAACGCTACGTTAGGAACTGGCCTCACAAGGTGGGGGCGTAAAAAAACCCCGACCAGCAAATGCTGGCCGAGGTTGGTTGGTGGTTGGTAGTTAGGACTTGATTGCTTGGCGTAGAGCCTTGATCGCGTCCATTACCGGCTTGACGTTTTCAATGTCTGGCGTCTCGGCGTTTTCTATCCGTTTCTCCATCGCCGTGCATTGTTCAGTTAGATAGGTCGCTAGCGTTTTCTTCGTGCGTTTCGCAACCTCGCCAGCTCTGGCTTTCTCCACTGCCACTACTGCCTGCTTCCATCGGGTGCAGTATTGGGTGACACTTTTCTGAATGGACTTGCGTTCTGCCTTTTCATCATCACTTAGCGCGGTAGTCGGTGTGGCGATAAGCCTAACCGCTTTCTCCCCTCGCCCTCGAATGATAGCAGCGCGATGCTTTGCCCAGTCCAGTTTGTTAGTCGCGTCCGTTGCCTGTAGTTTCAGCAAATCTTTCTCGCTAGTGGGGAGCCAGATGGACTTACCACCCGCATCAAGATAGGCGTTAACCGCTTTCTCTTTTGATGCTTCACTCTCGCCGAATTGTCCAGTTGCCGCGTACAGATCTTTCATTGTTATGTTAGTCATAAGAATGACTCCTTTTTAGTTAAGTTATGCCGCCATCGCTGGCGACCAATACATAATAACAAACCACCAGATAAATGCAAAGAATGGCATTAAATACCAACTTCTAACATGTTAGAACCTAACTAAACACCACTCCCCCCCGACCCCCCGCGCACAGCTTGTGACTCCTAGCAGTTCTCTATATTACTAATCTGCACGAACTTTCAGCATTTTTCTGGGTTTTGGTCTTGACCCCCCTCCACACAGAACCCCCCACCCTAAATTTTAAGTACCTAGCAAAAAAATTTTTGTTATATCTAGTAGTCTTTGGTGTATATTCGCGCCAACGGCTATCAGCCAGCGGTAAAATCTATGACATTACTTATAGAACCTGAGATCGGCGTTCCTTTTTCCGACGACTTTAGCTTTGTCGATTTGAAAGAACGCGCAGCCGCTGCTTGTAGCACAGCACTAGAACTCTCTAAGCACGGGTTAGATCTAACACCAAGTAAAGAAGATGAAGATACCGCTGCGCGACTTGCTATTGCTTATGCTGATGACCCTGAAAAAACTTCTAAGAAAGTTACAGCAAAGAAAGCGGCGACGCTTACCCCTGCCTCTCTTGTTCTGACAAACAACATACTGCAAGAGTTTGGGCATTCTGTTGCAGAAAGTGCAACACAGATCAGGCATCTCGTAACCAATAAGCTATTACTAGAGTCAGAGAACGAAGATCCGCGCATTCGTATGCGTGCGCTGGAGCTGTTAGGTAAGATCTCAGACGTAGGTTTGTTTGCTGAGAAGTCGGAAGTGACAATCACACATCAATCGACAGATGACTTACGTAACAAGTTACGTGATAAACTGGAAAAATTGATTACGCCTGACGCAGACATCGTAGATGGGGAGTACACCGACGTGGCATTCGATGTAGATAGTGAGCTTGGCATAGATAGTGACCAACATTAGTCACAAGATTCCTGACTTTAGCGAAGACGAAGTAGAGCAGATGCTCAATAACCTTGATTCGTTTACGGACGAAGAGGTTGTTGAGATAAATCGCATCGTTGACGAGCTAGACGAGCGCAGAATTAACAAAGAAGCGTACCTAGACCTCATAGAGTTCTGCAAACGTATGCAGCCAGACTACATTGTGGGTAAGCATCACCGCATTTTGGCTGACTTACTCATGGATATTGAGCGAGGTAGGAAGGATCGCATCTGTGTGAACATCCCACCACGCCACGGTAAGTCCCAACTTGTTTCTATTTTCTTCCCAGCGTGGTTTTTAGGGCGAAACCCGAACAAAAAAGTGATGATGGTGTCGCATACTACTGATTTGGCAGTAGATTTTGGTAGAAAAGTGCGAAATCTCATCTCTACGGACGCATATCAGGCCATTTTTCCTACCGTACAGCTTGCAAGTGACTCAAAATCAGCCGGTAGATGGAATACAAACACAGGTGGCGAGTATTATGCGTGTGGTATTGGCTCTGCTCTTGCTGGTCGCGGCGCTGATTTACTCTTGGTAGATGATCCGCACTCTGAACAGGACGTAATTAACGGTAATTTTACTGTTTTTGAGAAAGCGTACGAGTGGTTTACGTTTGGAGCACGTACTCGTCTGATGCCGGGGGGTCGTGTAGCTATAATTCAGACCCGATGGCACATGGATGACCTCACTGGGCGTGTAACACGCGACATGGTGCAGAACGACAGGGCAGATGAGTATGAAGTGGTCGAGTTTCCCGCCATATTAGAGATAGAGGACGAGGAAACAGACGACATTGTAGAAAAACCGCTCTGGCCTGAGTTTTTTGACCTAGAGGCGCTGCTGCGGACTAAGGCATCCATGCCGACATTCCAGTGGAACGCGCAGTATCAGCAGACACCCACGGCAGAAGAGGCCGCACTGGTCAAACGCGAGTGGTGGCAGACGTGGGATCAGGAAAGTCCGCCCAGTTGTGAGTACATTATTATGTCGCTGGACGCGGCAGCAGAGAAACATAACCGTGCTGACTACACGGCGCTGACTACATGGGGTGTATTCCTGTACGAGGAGACAGGTGCGTACAATATCATTCTGTTAAACAGTATAAAGAAGCGCCTAGAGTTTCCCGAGCTAAAAGACATGGCGATGGAAGAGTATGGTGAGTGGGAACCTGATGCGTTTATCGTAGAAAAGAAATCATCGGGCACGGCGCTGTACCAAGAGATGAGGCGCATGGGGTTGCCCGTTTCAGAGTATACGCCTCACAGGGGATCAGGTGATAAACTTGCACGCCTTAACTCAGTATCTGATATTGTTGCGTCTGGTTTAGTATGGGTTCCTCCCACACGCTGGGCGGAAGAGGTGATCGAAGAGATAGCGGGGTTTCCGTTTATGAGTCATGATGACTTGGTTGACTCAACGGTCATGGCGCTCATGCGGTTCAGACAAGGTGGATTTATCAGGCTACCAACAGATGAGCCAGAAGAAACACGATACTTCAAACGGCGCGGAAGCGGGTTCTACTAGAGACAGATTATGGCTATAGAAAAAGGTTTGTACGCAGCGCCTCAAGGTATGGAAGAAGAGGAAGCACCAGATTTAGAGATTGAGATTGTTGATCCTGAGATGGTGACGTTGGACGATGGCAGCGTAGAGATCACCATAATTCCTAACGCAGAACCTACGGACATGCTGCCGTTTGATGCAAACCTAGCTGAAGTATTAGAAGACAGTGTTCTCGGTGAAATGGCTGACGAACTGATCGGTTCAATAGAAGCAGACATGGGTAGCCGCAAAGAGTGGGCGGATACATTTGTTCGTGGGCTGGACGTATTAGGTTTTAGATACGAAGAGCGTAGCGAACCGTGGGAAGGCGCGTGTGGTGTGTACTCCACAGTGCTTGCCGAAGCAGCCATACGCTTTCAAGCAGAAACCATGTCAGAGACTTTTCCCGCCGCTGGCCCCGTCAAGGTAAAGGTGCTGGGCGAAGAAACTAAAGATAAGGAAGAAGCCGCAGAAAGAGTGAAGGCGGACATGAACTATGAGCTTACTGAGCACATGGTGGAGTACCGGCCTGAACATGAGCGTCTTTTATATAACTTAGGTTTGGCAGGCAGTGCGTTCAAAAAGGTGTACTACGACCTGAACCTAGGGCGACAGGTTGCCATGTTCATACCAGCAGAAGATGTAGTAGTGCCTTACGGTGCCTCACACATAGAAACTGCTGAACGTGTGACACATGTCATGCGTAAAACAAAGAACGAACTGAAGAAACTACAAGTGGCTGGGTTCTACAGAGACGTGGAACTAGGCGATCCTACCCCCTACCACTCTGATATAGAAGAACGTAAAGCTGAAGAGGGCGGGTACTCACTAACAGACGATGATCGTTTTGCGCTGTACGAGGTGCACGCAGACTTAATAATTGAAGGTATTGACGATGACGAGGATGGCATAGCCAAGCCCTACGTGGTGACACTAGAGCGCGGCAACTCTGAGGTCTTATCTATTCGTCGTAACTGGAATCCTGATGATGCGTTGATGCTGAAGCGCCAGCACTTCGTACACTACGTGTATGTGCCGGGGTTCGGCTTTTATGGTCTTGGATTGATACATATAATAGGGGGGTACGCTAAGGCGGGCACTTCTATCATACGGCAACTGGTGGACGCTGGCACGCTAGCTAATCTACCGGGGGGTCTGAAGTCTCGTGGATTGCGGATCAAAGGTGACGATACGCCGATTGAACCCGGAGAGTTTAAGGACGTAGATGTGCCGTCTGGCAGCATACGCGACAACATCTTGCCGCTTCCTTATAAGGAGCCAAGTCAAACACTTCTAGCTCTACTTAACCAGATAACAAAAGAAGGGCAGCGTCTTGGGGCGATCAGCGATATGAATATCTCTGATATGTCTGCAAATGCGCCGGTTGGTACTACGCTTGCTCTGTTAGAAAGAACGCTCAAGCCAATGGCAGCAGTGCAGGCTCGCGTGCATTACGCCATGAAGCAAGAGTTTAAGATGCTCAAAGTTTTGATGGCAGAGTATGCACCCATAGAATATGGGTATCAGCCACACAGAGGTGAGATCTCGGCAAAACAAGCGGATTACATGTTAGTAGATGTAATACCTGTTAGTGATCCGAATAGTTCCACGATGGCGCAGCGTGTCGTACAATATCAGGCAGTAATACAACTGGCACAATCCGCACCACAGATATACAATCTGCCGCAATTACACAGGCAGATGATTGAGGTGTTGGGTATAAAGAACGCTGACAAGCTAGTGCCCACAAAAGATGACGCTAAACCTACTGACCCAGTTAGTGAAAATATGGACGCGCTGGTTGGCAAACCACTCAAAGCATTTATATACCAAGATCACGATGCTCATATCGCAACGCACCAAGCGTTTATGCAAGACCCAACAATCATGCAGATGATCGGACAGAACCCACAGGCGAAACCAATCATGGCTGCGCTACAAGCGCACATTGCAGAGCACCTTGGCTTCAAGTACCGCAAAGAAGTTGAAGAGAAACTGGGCGCACCGCTACCACCACCGAATGAAGAGTTACCCGAGCAGGTTGAAGTTAACCTTGCTAGGTTGGTCGCTGACGCAGGCAAACAGCTTACACAGCAGAATCAACAGCGGGTGGCACAGCAGCAGGCACAACAGAAGGCGCAAGACCCTGTGGTGCAGATGCAGCAGGCAGAGCTACAGATAAAACAGCAAGAAGTGCAGCGTAAGGCAGCTAAAGATCAGCTAGATGCTCAGATGAAGCAGGCAGAGCTGGAGCTAAAAGCACGTAACCAGATGCAGGATGCACAGATAGATCAAGCAGAACTTGCTATTAAACAGCAAGAATTACAAATTGACGCACAGAAAGCAGGCGCTAAACTTGCCGCAGATCGTAGAAAGGACAATACGAAGTTGGATCTGGACTTACTAAAAACTATGAAAGATTCGACGCCTAGGGATCAGTAATGGCAAAAACCGTCTTTGACGTGTTAAGAGAAAAAATTGAAGCGGATAAAAACGCCGCACTACAACACCTTGCAGGTGGGGGGGCTAAAGACTTCGCCATGTACAAGGAGGCTACGGGTTTAATTCGAGGTCTCGAAACCTGTCTGGGCCATATAGAAGACCTCTCGCGCAATTTGGAATACGAAGATGACTGAACCGCTTGTTGCTCCTGAAGAGCTAGAAACACAGCTACCCGTGCCCGTGGGGTATAGAATCCTTGTGGCTATGCCACAGGTAGAAGAAACCTTTGATGGCACTAACTTATTAAAAACAGATACCACTAAAAGTCACGAGACAGTAATGTCTATCATCGGGCTTGTGTTGGATATGGGTGGGCAAGCCTACGCTGACGAAGATAGGTTTCCTACTGGCCCGTGGTGTAAGCAGGGAGACTATGTAATGTTCCGTGCTAACAGCGGTACGAGGTTCAAGGTTGATGGCGTAGAGTATCGTCTGATGAATGACGACTCTATTGAAGCGGTTGTAGCAGATCCCCGTGGTGTAACAAGAGCATAGGAGTAAGCATGGCGTTCCAAAAAGTGGAGTTTACGTTTCCAGAAGACGAAAACGATGTAGAGGTAGAGAGTACAAACGCGGTTGAAATTGACTTGTCCGGCTCTAAAACCGTTGATGAGTACGCAGATACCTCAACTGAATCTGAGCTTGAAACACAAGCGAAAGAAGAACCTGATGATTTTGAGATTGAGGTTGTTGACGATACCCTAGAGGATGATAGTGACTTTGATCCCCGCGCACCGAAAGATGTTACTGATGAAGAGCTTAAAGGATATTCTAGGAAAGTACGCAGGCGAATCGCGCACCTCAATAAGGGGTTTCAAGATGCGCGGCGGGAAAAAGCAACTATACAGCGAGAACGACAAGAACTAGAAGCTCTAGCGCAAAGACTTGTTAATGAGAACAAAGAACTAAAGGGCAATGTAACCAAGAACCAAGAAGCGTTACTAGAGCAAGCTAAGAAAAATGCCGCTATTGAGATGGAAAGCGCCAAACGCTCGTACAAAACGGCGTATGACAGTGGTGACTCTGATGCGGTACTTGAAGCACAAGACAAGCTAACATCTGCCAAAATAAAGACAGATAAGTTAAATAACTTTCAAATACCCGCTTTACAAGAAGAAGAGACTGCGGTACAAGAACCCCAACATGTAGAGTCGAATGTACCTCGTGACCCCAATGCGGAAGCATGGGTAGCCAAGAATTCTTGGTTTAACGAAGATCCAGAAATGCGTAGTTTTGCTTACGGGGTACATGAGAAGCTGGTTCAACAAGGAGTTAGCCCTCAAGACGATACATACTATGAGCGTATTGACGCTCGTATGCGGCAAGTCTTCCCAGATTATTTTGGGGAGCAAACTATAGATTCCGAGCCTAAGCGAAGACCTAATGTGGTGGCACCCGCTACGCGGAGCACCGTACCTAAAAAGGTACATTTATCGCCAACACAGGTGACTCTAGCTAAAAGGTTAGGTGTCCCGTTAGAAGAATACGCCAAACAGGTTGCACTTGAAATGAGGAAAGCGTAATGGCTGAGAACCGAATAAAGCGTGATAAAGAAACTCGTGAAACTAAGTCTCGTAAAAGAGCTTGGCAACGACCCGAGGTATTACCCTCACCTGACCCAGAACCGGGTTACGCGCACCGTTATGTAAGAGTTTCCATGCAAGGTCAGACAGACGCTACAAATGTTTCTTCTAAACTGCGTGAAGGTTGGGAACCCGTAAGAGCTGAAGACCACCCTGAAATAACTATGGCTACCATTGAAAGCGAAAAATTTGCTGACAACGTGGTTATCGGAGGGCTAATGCTTTGCAAAGCTCCCGAAGAGTTAGTTGAAGAGCGGACGGAGCATTACGAACAACAGACAGCATCTCAGATGCTATCAGTAGACAACAACCTGATGCGTGAAAATGACCCACGTATGCCTTTGTTTAACGAAAGAAAAACAAAAGTTACGTTTGGGAACGGAACTTAATACTTCTAGGAGCTTATAATGGCTTATCCTACTGTCGATGCCCCTTACGGGCTAAAGCCAGTGAAGCTGTTAAGCGGTGTTCCATATGTTGGTACTGTGCGTCACTACTCTATTGCGAGTGGCTACGCTACAGACATCTTCTACGGCGACGCTGTTAAACTGGTAACTGGCGGCACTGTCGAGCGTGATACGTTTGATGCTGCTATGACTCCTATTGGGGTCTTCATGGGTGTTTCTTACACTGACCCCGGTACGTCACAAAAGACTTTCCGACAATACTATCCTGCTAGCACAGCAGCCTCTGACATCGTAGCGTATGTGTGCGATGCCACTGATGTATTGTTCAAAGTTGCTGTCGTGTCGTCTGGCACTACTATTGGTGATCTAGCCATCACTGACATTGGTGCTAACGTGGCTGGTGTTAACAATTCTGGAAGCACCACAACTGGCAACTCCAAAAGTGCTATATCAGACACTTCCGCCACTACAGCAACGCTTCCATTCCGCATCGTAGAGTTGGTTGAAGAAACCAAGAACTCTTCTGGCGGGTTCACGGAAGCACTTGTTAAGTGGAACGCAGGTCATGCGTTTAATAACACTACTGGTATTTAAGGAGTAAAGTAAAATGGCTATTTCAAGAGCGCAATTACTTAAAGAACTCCTACCCGGACTGAACGCTTTGTTTGGAATGGAGTATGCTAAGTACGGTGAAGAGCATAAAGAAATCTTTGAATCAGAGACTTCTGACCGCTCATTTGAAGAAGAAACCAAGTTGTCTGGTTTCTCCGCTGCTCCCGTCAAGGACGAAGGTGCGGCGATTGAGTATGACAACGCACAAGAAGCGTTTACCGCAAGGTATACGCACGAGACAATAGCGATGGGTTTCTCTATTACCGAGGAAGCTATCGAAGATAATCTCTATGATTCTCTTTCTTCGCGTTATACGAAGGCGTTGGCTCGCGCTATGGCTTACACCAAGCAGGTGAAAGCGGCAGCGATTCTTAACAATGCGTTTGCATCAGGCACAACTTACGGAGATGGCGTATCTCTGTGTAACACGGCCCACCCGCTAGTTTCTGGCGGAACTAACTCAAACCGACTGACTGTTGCGGCAGACCTGAACGAGACCTCACTTGAGGCTTCTGTAATTCAGATTGCTGGTTGGACGGATGAGCGTGGTCTGTTGATTGCAGCACGTCCTCGTAAGCTGATTATCCCACCAGCCCTACAGTTTGTAGCAACTCGTGTGCTAGAAACAGAAGGCCGTGTGGGTACAGCCGACAATGACTTGAACGCGATTCGTAACAACGGGGCTATCCCTGAAGGTTACGCAATCAATCACTATCTAACAGATACTGATGCGTTCTTCTTGACGACTGACATCCCCAATGGCTTGAAGCATTTTGTTCGTTCTCCGATGGCTACATCTATGGATGCAGACTTCGATACGGGCAACTCGCGCTATAAAGCCCGCGAGCGATACAGTTTTGGCGTGTCCGACCCACTTGGGGTTTTCGGTTCACCCGGAGCGTAAAACGCTGCATAAGAAGAGGGGCACATGTTGCCCCTTTTCTTTTTCTACTGTATAAGTATCTCATCCCTGACAGATACATCCCGTATCTGACACTAGCCACGACAGGAGATCACAATGGCTAATACGACGTTTAACGGCCCCGTCCGATCAGAAAACGGGTTTAAGGTTGTTTCAAAGAACGCAAGCACTGGTGCGCTAACTGATGTAGTAGATATTGCTTCTACTGGCATTGTTACAAACAAATACGTAAAGCACGTTGGCTTTGCCACAGGTGTAACGGTTAACACCACAGCAGGTGACAGCCCCTCTATTGGTGAATTTACTCAGCCTGCCAACACGATCATCACCGACATTAAGATCTTCTGTGACACCTCACCAGTTATTGGTACGGGTGACATTGGTTATGAAGTCGGCACTTCTAGTTCTGGCGCACAGATTGTTGCAGCAGTGACTGATGAGATACTAGACGGCGGCACCACTGTTGTTGAGCACAACGTAACCACAACAACGCTTGTGACTCAGACGCAAAGCGGTACTACGGCACCTGCTTCTGTTCAGTACACTTCTGCTGCAAGAACTATTTTTTGTAACATCACAAACACTGTTGACGCGACCACCGCTGGTTCTTTTACGTTCATCATTGAGTACGTTCAGATAGCGTAATAGGAGGTAGTCATGGGTCTCTCCGATGTAAAAGCGGTATTTTTAACCGCAGGCATAGCCGCAGACGACGATGGCATATCAGAAAACGCTGCTGTCGGAAACAACGCAGCACTGACTATCGGAGGCGCTCTAGCTTCTGGTGGGGCAGTTACGTTGAATGCTGGGCAGCTTGTCACTATCACCTCTGCTGGAGATGACGACGAAATATCATTTACCGTAGTAGGTACAGATATTTTTGGCGCTGATTTAACAGAGTCAGTTACCGGCGCAAATGCGGGTGTTGCTACTAGCAGTAACTTCTTTAAAACCATTGCTTCTATAACCGCTGTGGGGGATCCCGCTGGCAATGTAAAAGCTGGAGTCAGTGCAGACTGTGCAGACAACATCTTTGCTGGCCCAGCCAGATTGAAGGGGGCTTACATAGTCAACTCAGCAACGGCGGGCACAATAAAGTTTAGGACTACTTCTGTTTCAGGAACTGTTCTGATGGAAGTGGGGACTGTTGCTAGTGCTACGGTAACGCGAGATGTAAGCATCCCTGAAGAAGGCGTTAAGTTTCCAAGTGGGGTAATAATAACCTACACAGGAGCTACGTTTACTTCACTAACGGCGTTTCATGCGTAGCTACTACAAAAAGGCATCGCCATGCCCCTCGTTCAAAAAAGGTGGTATGGCGGGCATGTCTGTAAAGAGTGGGGACAAGCGACCTACTAAGTCTGGTGCTGGTATGACAGCAAAAGGCGTTGCTAAATACAGACGGCAAAACCCCGGCAGTAAGTTGCAGACCGCAGTGACAGAGAAAAAACCCACTGGAAAGCGTGCGGCACGTAGAAAATCGTTCTGTGCGCGTTCTGCTGGACAAATGAAAAAATTTCCAAAAGCAGCCAAAGATCCTAACTCAAGGTTAAGGCAGGCGAGAAAGAGGTGGAACTGTTAGATGGCATACTTGCAAAGTAACATCCCGTACTTTAAGTGCTGGGTGCGAAAGGAGTACACACACAATCACGAGAAGTATCATGGCGAGTTTATTCACGCTATGGCGATTGCAGTAACGACGATGCCAACTAGGTGTTTGAGTTTCCAAGTAATTTTTACTGGGGCTGAAACATACGACGAAGAAGACGAACCCAATGTGCATGGAGGTGCAATGTGGGCACGGATGCCGATTACAGCGTTGGTAGGAGACACCCCTTTCGAGGAGTGGCCCGAGCCTATGCCTGTATGGGCAGCACAGCCTTGGGATTGCAGTTCGAGGGATCACGCTGTGTACGTGCTTGATAGAGCTACACCATGCCCTTGGCTAGCAAAGATAGACGGGGAGATGTATCCCGCGAAGTATATGTTCACGGTGGACTATACGAACAACGAGATTGCTGATGACCCTGCACAACACAAGCAGAGTCATGTGATGGAGTTACTGGATGCTGGTGAGTGGACGGGTAACATTGTAGCTCTACCAAACAATAGGGTGCGGGTAACACATCCCGCTTGGTTTGAAACGGGAGAAGGCGCACCAGATTTTCGTCCTTCTCAACACATTCACTACAGCAAGTCTGATCTGGACTACACGCTGGACGTGAATCAAGTGTTTGATAACTTGTATGCGGAGAAAGACGATGGCGAGTAGAAGAGGCGGCAAAATGCCGCAAAAAAAGAAACGACCTGTTTTTGGCAGGCAAGATAGTGATGCGGTAATTAAGTTTGATAGCCGTAATCCTGTTACTGCACGAAAAGAAGAGGCGGCTAAAAAAACAGCCGCTAAAAAAGCTGCACAAGCTAAAACAGATGCCGCTGTAGCTAAACGTACAGCTACACAAAAAACAGAACGTGACGCTATGGTGAAAAAGGTTAAAACACCAAGCAAAGCAACTACGGCTGTGGCTAAAGCTAGAGAAATGGGTAAAGCAGCGGCAGCTAGTCCTAAACCTACTCGCCCAGCCACAGCTAAAATGCTACCTGCGATGCCTAAAGCCCCTGCTCCAGCTAAAATGGGGGCCACAAAAGGTGCGACTATGGCAACACCTAAGATGGATATGACTCCTGATGTAGCAGCGCCAATGCCTATGGGGGAGGTCAAAAAACGAAGAAGCCCCGGTGCTCGTGCAGGCGCAAAAGGTAGACGCATTATTCGTCGCATGGGCGGCGGCATGATGAAGTCGAAGATGAAAGCCAAGGGCATGAAAGCTGGCGGCAAAATGAAAGCTAAGGGTTACGCAGTAGGTGGCCTCAAGGAAGCGTCAGAAGATAATAAGGGTCTTAAAAAGCTACCAAAAGAAGTTCGTAACAAGATGGGTTTCATGGCTAAAGGCGGCATGATGAAGTCCAAAGGTTATGCAAAAGGCGGCATGAAGTCTAAGGGCTACGCCGCAGGTGGTATGAAGTCTAAGATGGCTACTAAAAAGAAGACCACTAAGCAAAAGGTTCGCGGTGCCGGTATAGCTCGTAAAGGCGTACGTCCAGCGAAGATGCGATGAGACGCTACTATAAGTCAGGCGGTAAGGTGAAGTCGGGCGGCAAGATCTGCCCGAAAGGTAAGGCGTGGGCCAAGCGTACGTTTGATACCTACCCGTCTGCATACGCAAACATGGCAGCTTCTAAGTATTGCAAAGACCCTAACTATGCTAAGGGCAGCAAGAAGAAGAGTAAGTAATGGGGCAGCTTAAACAGTGGCGGGATCAGCAGTGGGTTCGTATTGGCACCGATGGCAAGATCAAAGGGCCATGCGGCACGTCGAAAGACAAAAAGAACCCTGATCGCTGCTTACCTAAAGCTAAAGCACAGTCACTGAGCCAGTCTGAACGTGCTACCACAGCGCGTAAGAAGA
>Ga0181393_1000017_pt1 | contig 48418 bp, 50 predicted proteins | sample 16SPOviralmetaG_FD_130122 | JGI IMG/M metagenome (GOLD analysis project Ga0181393, IMG submission 130122) | Marine viral communities from the oligotrophic San Pedro Time Series (SPOT) site, San Pedro Channel, CA, USA - 16 SPOT_SRF_2010-10-21 | ecosystem: Environmental > Aquatic > Marine > Strait...
GCGATGCCTCCAAGAGCAGATGCTCCTGCCCGCTGCGTGTTGTGCAAGATACCGTAGAGGTCCTGCACCTTGTCACCAGCAGACTTTGACCTCGTTACTGCATTGCTGCCCCCACTGAAGTTCTCGTGATAGGGGACGTAGAACGTGGAGTTTCTGAAGCGAATGCTGTTCGACCTGTCCATCGGACCAGTAGCATTCTGAGTGATGCTTAGCAAGGAGTTTCCCTCACTCGGATTGAGAACTGAGCCGGACACAGTCGTCGTGAAGGCGCTAAATGTGGCGATGGCTGTAGCGACTGCCGAGGCCAGTTGAGCGGCTGTGATGAAAGTAGAACTGGTGGTATTCTGCACACGCACTGTTCCTCCGCCGACATGCCCGACAGAACCCGCACTTTCCACAAAGGTCACTGTATGCTCAGTCCCATCCTTCTCAGTAAGCACAAGTTTTGCGGCACCTCCTGCCAATCGACCGAACTTGCTTGTGTCGATAGCGGGGACGTCACCCACACTGTCTGCATCCTTTCTTCGCAGACCGAAGTCAATTTGACCGCTCGCGCCTCGGGCGTTCTGCGTGCGGCGGTTGAGGTCATCATCAACGAAAATACCCTCGATGATGATGGTGGAGTTGACGCGGTTGAGGTCAACGCCAAAGCGCCTACCACCCATCAAAGGCGCAGGCATACCACCCACTTTGCGCTCGACGCTGAGAGCAATGGACAGGGCGTTGAGTTCCATACCGTTCTCATAACCAGCGAATCTCATGTTCTCAGGCTTGTCGAAGATGAGGCGGATGGGCGTGCCGTAACCGTCAGCCATACTCAGAACCTCCCTCGCATGGTGGTGCCGCCAAGTGCACGAGAGACTTCTTGCTGAATCATGTTGCCCATCTGACGGGCCATCTCGCGCTTGTCAGTGCGGTCGGTGATGCCGCTTGGGTTGATGGTGATGTTGAACGTCTGAGAGCCGCTTCCGCCGCCCTTCATCTCAACAGGGATAGAACGACCTCCGGCCAAGGGCACAACCGCTTCCGTGCCGTGCAACACAGCGGGGTAACCACTCGACGGTCCACTGGCGATACCCCCAGCAGAAAACTCAGGTAGCCTCTCTCTAACCCCCGATGCAACGTTACCGCCAAAGTCCTTCACCGAGGCCAGCCCATCCTTGAGCCTACCCATGACTTCGGTAAAGGTGTCCAATTTCGGTTGCATGAAGTCCTGAAAAGCCACGACAACGGTGTCCCTGAAATCAGTCGCTTTTGTTTTGAGTTCACCAAAGCGACTTTTGATAAGCGTCAATTTCTCACTCAATGCATCGACCGGCCCTGCCAGCCTCTCTTTGAGCGGTTGAATGAAATCGTTGAAACGTTGACGCATGACTTCGACCATAAGTGACCAGTTGTCGCGAATGAAGTCGAACTTGGCCTTGAACTCCTCCAATTTGGTGAAGATGGCGTCGATAAAACCGAACCGTTCACGCATGCTTTCGACCATTGTGCTCCAACGTTCACGAATGCTGGTCAGGGCGTTCAAGAAAGGGTCGAGGAAGGCGCTAACAAGCGGCCCAATGGTCCCATCCCACACGGCCTTGAGACCAGTCATGACGCCGTCCCAGTCACCCTTGACGAGAGACATACCTGCTTTGAACAAGTCAACGAAGGGTTGGACAAGAGGCATCAAGACAGCATCCCAAATGCCAGCCGCCGCTTCCATTGCGCCAGCAAAATCGCCCTGCAGAAGCGCCATACCGCCTGTGAAGGCTCCGGTGAAGAGGTCGACGAGAGGTTGCACGAATGTGTTCCACGCAGCCTGAATGACACCCACGGTGGCTTCCCATGATGCTTTCAGTAAATCAAAAGCCGTCCCGAATGTCGTGTTGAAAAAGTCACCAATGGTCTGAATGATAGGTGTGGCGAATGCAGCGAACTCTTCCCAAATAGGCGTGACGTTCTCGGTCCAAAAGTCCTTGATGCCCTGAAACTTCTCTTTGACGAAGTCGATTGCACCACCGATGGCATTCATAATGGCTGTTCCCGCTGATGCGACTGTGCTACCGATACTGCTGAGAACACCGCTAAGACTCCCAGCGGACGTGGTCAAGCCGCTTAGAGCGACCGTTAATCCAGCCAGTGCTACCATCAGAAGTCCTCCGTATCGAGCCAAGCATAGTCGAGAGACACAGTCTCCTGACCTCCGCTTTTTGCCTCTTGTCGCTGCCGCCTCATTTCCTTTTCCTCTTGATTGCGACCTACGAGCGCCCAAACAAGTGATTGCTCAAAAGTAGCGGGACTCATCTCATGCACTTCCTTTAACGAGATAGCGTAGTGTTTGGCCACGATGTAACCCCACAGTTCCATCTGCATCACTACGTCTTCGGGACTGGCGACGGTCTTGCGACTGAGGAAACCCTCAATCACTGAACGTCGCCGCTCGTAAAATCCCCCTGAAGCATCTGCCCGACCTTCTCGGGACTTGGAAGCACAGCAGCGATACGCTGCCCAATGTCGCCCTTCAGGTTCAGAAGTTCGTCAACAGTGAGTTCGGGGTTGGTGCGCACGAGCCAGTGGGTAAAGGCGTGCTTCCAGTAGGATTCGAGGTCGAGAGACATCTCGCCATCTTTACCGAGCGTTAGCATTTCCTGAGCAGCGCGTTGAACGTCAAAGAAGGAGATGTCCCTAACCCACACTTCCATGACCACTTCAGGGTCACCGGGGTCCACGGGAATCTCGTGCTTTGTCTCATTCGTCTGTCTCAGTAGTTGGCTCTTGTTCGGTAATTTCGGCATTCATCTCCACCTCGGTCGCAGCCGCTTCATCAGCGGGGGCGTCCACCTCTTCCTCGGCAGCCGCTTCATCAGCGGGGGCTTCCGGCGTCGGTGTGGACTCGGTAATGCCCTCGTCGTCTCGCTTGAGACGGAGGGCCAGTTGGGCCTTGGTGCCTGAGACTGGCAAGCCTCGAGCGACGCACTCCTCACGGAGTTCGGCAAGCGTCATGGCATCGTAAGAGAGGTCGGCAGGGAAGTCCTCGCTGTTGGGGATGTCTTCAACCCGCTCAGTTTCTTCGGAGACAACTGCCTCTTCCTCTTCGTGAGATTCTTCGGCGGCGGCATCCACCTTGGCTACTGAGATGCGACGCAGTTCTGCTTCGATACTCTTTCGCACGCCAACCGTGGCTGCTGAGCGGGATTCTTCACTGGTTAGACCAAGTTGCTTACCGAACCAAACAGCATACGCTTCCCTACTTTTACGGCGGTAGTGATAGACAGATTCGGCTGGCGTTGGCATTCTTGGTCACCTCAACAATGGAACAACGTGTCGGTGGAAATGACACGCATGGCTTTTGGCATCACCTTGAGAGCAGCGCGAATTGGTCCTTTATCCTCAGGGATGGGGAGCGGCGCCTCGGTGATGACGTAGTCGTCAAGCAAGATGTCGATGCGCTCACGAGTAGCACCGCTGCCCTGCTTGGTGAATGAAAGACGAATCATGTTGGCAGTCGTTGCACTGAAGTCCACAGCACGGCGCATGTGGTGGTAGAACACAGGGTCGTCGACGATGATTTCCATGTCCATCATGTATTCCGTCTTGCCCTCAACGGCGATGGAGGCGTTACGAGAGCCAGCGTGAGGAACTTGGTCCGTAGCGCTGTCAGCGATGGGTGCGCCGTTGATGGTGTAGAATTGCTGCACACCCGTGCTACCGTTGAGGTTGAACGACACGACCTGTCCGACGCGAACACCAGCGAGGTCAATGGTGCCGTTGTAGAACATGTAGGGCTTCTGCGAGCCCTTGGCGATGCCTGCTTCCTTGCGCTTGGCATCAGTGTTCGCCGTGTCTTCGAACATACGGTGAGGGTTGTAGCGGTCACCCTTACTCGCCTCAAGGCGACCTGTGTCAGTGTAGCATAGGGCCGAGTCGAAGTTGACGTTCAGACGCAGCGCAGCATCCGTGTCAGCCGTGAGTGAGAAATCCTTGACCTTGCAGCCACGGAACACACGGGTAAGTTGCTTGGTATCGGTCACACCACCGTCGGTGACGTCATCGGCTGAACCATCGCTATCTCGGCGGCGGATGCTGACTTCCATGGCGAAAGAAGGCACGGTGCTACGAGAGTAAAGCAGGCGCTTGACCGGGTTCTGAATGTTGCCCGTCGACTCACGGTTAGGGCTACCGGTGGCGTTGTCACTCGCAAAGCGAGCGAACTTGATGTCGGTGTTGTCCGAGTGCGGGAAGCACAATGCGTCATCAAGGAAGATGCGGGCAGCGGTGATGGCAACAATGCGACGAATCTCACTGGTTTCAGTCTTGTCGAAGTAGGTCGTCTCAGGGCTGGCGACAACGCCGAAGGTGTTAGCGTCGTCCGCTTCGTTGTAGGTGATGACATCAGCGACAGCGCTCGCATCAGCACTACCGCCGTTGATGGTGTTCTTGATGATGACATAGTCACCAGCGACAACAGGGTCTGCACCAGCGCTACCCCAGTTTGGGGGCGCGTTGCTTCCGTCGTAGGTGATGGTCGTTGCTCCGACTTTCGTAGCAGCGGTCAGTTTGAAATCGTTGTCCGTGTTAAGCAGGCTGTCGTAGGTCGCGCCAACATCCACCGCCTCCATACCGAGGCAGTAGTAGAGCCACCGAGGGTTGTGCATGTTGACTTCGAAGGAGCCGCCTTCGTTGATGAGGCGCCCCGGCACTTGCACGGCCACGTCACGACCGAGGCCGACGACATGGTAACGCTTGAGGTCGACTTTCGTCTCAGGCAGCGTCACCGTAGCAGCAAGCCCGAGGAATTGGTCGGTCAAGACTGACTCACTTGACGTGCCAGCGGTATCGTGGTAACCCATTCCAACATCAACGGAAGGCAACGTGAAAGAGTGGAAGTGGAGTGCATCATTGGTGCCACTGGTCGTAGAAGTAGCCTCCTTGAGCGCAGGCGTCACGACGAAATCAGTCTCAGTAGCAGTTGGTTGATGTTCAACAACGGTGAACACCTTACCGGTCGAGGTAGCGTCATCCAAGGTGAAATTCGTCCCACCGATGATGCTGAGTTTGACGCCGACGAGCATACCCCGAGGCAGTTGGAGCACTCCTGATTCAACAGGCGTGTTGGCCGCACCACCCGCAAGACGAATGGTGCTCGTGCCCGCAGCGGCATCAGTGGACTGATGCGTGAAAGTGAACGAATTGGACGCATCGTAATGGTGAGGAAGTTCCAATCCTGTCTCGTGACCGAACGAAATCTCGGTCAAATCTCCCTTGTAGACTGTCGACGGCATGTTCGCTCACCTTATGGCACGAGTTCCGCGAATATAACAACCTCGATTTGAAAGGTCATGCGGAACAAATTCTTGGTTCTATCAGAAAGGTCGGTTCGGGTCTTGAACACGAGGCGGTCGAAAGCGACACCATCCCCCTTTCGCTTGAGATGAATGAGGCGACGCACCTCGTTTTCCATCGCCTGTAGGTGCTTACGTGACTTCGTTGTGCGCACGTCAACCGTGATGTTGATGCGCGTTGTCACGAAGTCGTAGAGGATTTCGGGTGCTTCTTCGTTATGCGCAGTCTCGTAGCACATGATGTAGTCCGATTTCTTCATGTCGATACGCTTACCTCGCTCAGGGCTGAGCGTAGCGATGTCAGCAATGATGGGCTTGATGTTGCTCGTGTTAGCGCGATTCCAGTCGCCAAGCGCCGCGATGACGGAGTCCAGTCCTTCAGCAAATGTTGCGACCATCACTCCACCTCCCGCTTGTATGCAGCAGCGTCCGGCACGAGGTTTCCGCCACTAAGTCGCAACTTGTAGGTCACGAGGGCGGGAGACTCAACCAGCATCCGCTTGTCCACCCTATCTAATGCTGCCTTAAGAGTGCTGGGGTCGGGCTCTCTTCCTTGCTGCTCAAATGCACCTGACTCGTTTCGAGTGATACCCTCCATAGCCAGTTCGCGTTGCTCGACCAAACGTCGAAAAGCCTCGGGCGTCTGAGTAACGACCTGTTTGAGTTCTTCCTGCCTCGTGGGGTCAAGCATTGCTTCGGTTAAGTGCTCCAAAAGGAACTCGTCAACCTCCGTCTTGACCATCAGCATCACTCAAAGAGCACCATTTCCTGATAGCGCGGCAAAATCCTGTCGATTTCACCTTGCAGGAGTTGCACCTTAGCGGTGATGTCAATGTTGCTTGTGCCTTCGGGTAGGAGGACAGTGCGGTCATCTGACATCAGGAGGTCGATGACGACCATCTTCGTAGCAGTCTCTTCGATGGCTTTCTCAAGATAGCGCTCTCCATAGATGTAGGACACCTTGACGGCATTCCATTCAAAGAATGGATAAGAGTTGTTGAAGTAGATGATGCCCATTTCGTAATCCATCCACCAATCCTTGAGACGAGCGTTGTCACCACTGGCACTACCGCCATGCAGGTCAACTTGCAGTAGGTCTTGGATGATATCGCCACTGGGGGCGCTTCCTACGACTGCTTCGCAGCCTGTGAATGTAGTAGAAGTCACCCCAGTGTATCGAATAACGTTGGTGTTGTCACTGAACACGCCTGCTTTTGCGAATCCTTCAGTGTCAGCAATCGTGACAACGCCAGTGGCGGCTGAACCAAAATCACCGCTTGTGCCCGTTATAGTGGCCGTGTTACGCTTAGTCTGTGAAATGGCAACGCTGCTGTCAGTGCACACAACGCTGCATGTCTCACCTGCTTTCACAGGTCGCATGCTGCTGACCTTCACAACGCCAGTCCCGTAGTCTGCATTGGCAGAAGCGAAAAACTCGTTGTGGATGGCAACGTTCGATGTGGAGCCTTCGAGGGTGAAGGCAGGTGAAAAGTCGACAGCAGCCTTGTTCACTCTATCTTCCTTGTTGATGAGGTCAGCAAGGTTCTGTGCTGTGGTCGTGGCATCAAAATCCGTGCGCCACTTGGTGGTGGTGGTCGTGGCATCAAAGTTCTTCTGTGCAGTCAAAACAGCAGCAGTGCCGTTGCCGGGAGAAAACACGATGGAGCCACTGATAGAACGCACGTCCGTCGGAATTTGAATGCGAGCCTCGGCGCCGCAAATCTCACGATAGTCGTCACCCTGCCATAGTTCAAGGCGCAGAATCTGCTGCACGTTGCGAAATAAGAGTGGTGTCGTCCCAACGTAATCGGTGTAGTAACGACGTCGATAGGGCTTGTAGGTGTCGAAGTTGATGTATTCGGCACTGACGAGGTAGGGCCGCCAAGCATTGTGAGTGATGTTGTCAATTTTGTCCTGCACTTCCCGAATACGGTTCTGCACGATGGCCTTGGTAACGCCACGCTGCCGACCAACCTTGGCGTTGGTGAACGAAGCGAGGTTCTGAACGTAGGTGTCGTCAGCCGCCTCGAAATCAGCGTGTGTGAAAGAGCCGGTGAAAGCCAACTTAACGCCACTGGCACCGCCGTTGGTGATGGCTGTAATCTCCTTTTCAACGCCGAGAGGATTGGCATCGCTGTAGATGAGGATAGTATCGCCAACCTCAGTGCCGCAACGGCGGTAGTCTTCACCAGTGATGAACACACCGTCGCTCACAGAGTCAGCAGACGCAGCCACTGGCTCTTGAGGTCCGATACCGAGGTAATCAGCGACCTTCTGCGGCGTCGTGTAGACTGTAGCGCTGGGGTCGAGCGGTCGAGTCTCACTCTCACCGGGGTTGAACACCATCGGCATTACTCTCGAGCCTCCTCACTTCGACTGGCGAGATTATACTCCATGGGCTTGCCGCAGGAGCCGCAGTTCTCACGCCATAGAAAATGCAACATACCACAGTGCTGACAGCGAGTGCCTGACCCGATGTTCAAGACGTCAGAAGCATCTCTATTGCGGTTACGTTGTTCTTTGACGACTCCCTTGAGAGGGTTCTCAGGGTCCACAAAGGCGGATTGGTCAATGGTGATGTCCGAGCGAACACCTTGCTTTTGAAAACGACTGATGTCATCGAAGTCAATTGCAGACAAGTCGAAGCCCATTCATCTCCCTCACACTCAACTGGTGGTCACGATGATGTAGACATTTCCCAACACAACGTGTGGGTCAGCCGACACACAAGTATTGCTACCGATAGCGGTGCTAATTTCTGTGGCAATAGCGGTTCTCGCTGTGCTATCTGCGAAGTCCTTTGGCGGGTAAGGGCCAAGGATGGTCACGGACTTTGCCATTCAATCACCGCCTTCAGGAGCGGCGACCGATAGCGAGGAAAGTGCCAGCAACAGTGGTTCCTGACGCAGCCCCAGCGATGGTCACAGTCGTGCCATCGACGGTCGCGACGTCCAAGAGATTCAGGGTGCCGGGAGTGCCACCGTCGTCAGCGGGCGTCGTGTCAACCACTTGGCCGACGGCTGAAGACGGGTTCAGGATGAATGCGTCAACGCTCGCGAGGATGTCGCCAAGAACGATGCTGGTGTCTCCAGCCTCATAAGAGCCGGTCACAATCATGCGGTCGCCAAAGTAGGTTGGTCGGGGGTCAATAGTCACTGCCATGTTCACTCACTCTCTGTGGATTCTTCTTCAGCAGCGATGTCTTGAGCAATCTCTGCTGTTTCTTCGACACCGTCGGGACTCATAACAGTAGCGACGATATCGAGGAGTTGAGTTTTGGTGGCATAGCCTGACGGCTTGAGGTTGTAGGAGGCAAGCCAAGTGGCAATGTCCTTCTTGTTCCAACCCTTGTCGGGGATGCCGTCGCTGCCTTGGTCCACAGTTCGCTCTTCTGCTTCGGTTAGGGTCCAGCCCTCGATGCGGAAGTTCTCAGGACCAAGTCGCGCACCGTAGTGGTCGAGCCAAGCCGAGGTGACGTCGACTGGTCTGTTTTGCTCCCAGTCGCGCATGGTAGGGTCCGTCGCACGACGAACGTGCGAGCGTCCAATGTAGGTCACAGTGGGCACGAATGCTCACCTCAGGACACAATGGCCATGAACAGCGTGCGGTTGTCGAGCGTTCCTTCTGCGAGCATGGTTGCGGTTGCGCTTCCAGCGCCACTGAAGTCAGTGGTGCAGGTGAGGGACTTTCCAGCGACACCAGAGCCGCCAACGACCATTCCGTGAATCGTGTCCGCATCTCCACCGACGGTGAAGACGTTGGAGTTCTGCACGAGAGTCATGACACCCATGATGAGTTTGAGCCCACGGCCTGCCGTGTTGGTCGTATCATCATTGGTGGCTTGGAAACCGGTGATGGAACCGGGGTATGCGCCGCTTGCGCCAGCCGCACCATCGAGCCATCGAGTTCCGTCCACGAGAGCCCCCGCGTAAAGGTCCAATTCAAAGTCAACGGCCATAATGCCGCCTGCTCCAGTCGTTCGTGTAAATGTAACTGCCATTCTTAATCATCTCCTATGTTCTTTTTTGTCTCCATCACTTGAGGTCACGAATGCTCCCTTGTGCGCGGAAGAAGGTGGTCCAGACTTCGCCCATGGTCCTGAAGAGACCTTCCTGACCGAGACGGTTGATGGCGAAGGGGTCGCCGGTCTCGATACCGGACTCGAAGTATTGAGTCGGGATAGCCGTGGAGAAGTAGAGGTAATCCGTGTCAAGGAAATACATGCGGCTGATGCCGTCCTTCACGACGTCCTTGGAGGGAATGATGGGCACACCGTTGTAGGTGGCGACGATGAACCCGGCTTCGATGCCGGGGACACCCTTGACACCGTTGTAGGTGGGGGTAACCCGCTTCTCTTCCATGAAGCGCTGCTGCGCCTGCAAGAGTTGCTGGAGTCGCATCAAGGTGTCGTAACCCGTCAGGATGACCTTGGGGTTGCCACCAAGTTCCCACATGCGCTGGAACACGTCGTCCAGTTGGTCGAGGGACATGACACGCTGGTTGCCCGCTGCACGGTCAGAACCGCAGTTGACCACAGCGTTGGACCATGAGTTGGCGTCACGGTCGATGCTGTAGATGTCGAGGTCTGATGCACCACAGTGGTCGGTTCCTGCAGAGGCACCGGTTTCCATGGAGGTGAGGCCACCGGAGGCGCCACCGTCGTTGCCGGTGATGCGGTCGAGAGACTCGAAGTTGTTGCCTGCGACCGTCTCAGAGTCCGTGAGGAGCATCTTGTTGACCATCTCAGCGTGGTGCTTGCCCATTTCCTCCTTGAGGACTGAGCGCATGTCACCGAGGCCGTCGTCCTTGTCGGACAAGAAGACCGAGACTTCGCTCACGTCAAAGGTGTGCGCGATGGTCTTGGGCTTTGCAGCAACGTGCTGGAAGGTTGGCTTGACAGTTTCAGGCAGCGTGCCGTTTTCTGCAATTCCACCGTGGATAACACCTGCGTTTGGCTTATCCGTGATGACTCGCCATCCGCTGCGCTCCCATGGGCGCTTTGGAAGAATCGAGAAGGCGTTGAACTCTTGGTTGAGTTGACTCCACACCTTGCGTCCGTAGATGGCTTGGTAGGTCCCAGCCGTCGTGGACAGCATTGGGCTGTCAGCCTTCAAAAGTTCTGAGCCAGTGTATGAGTAGCCCATTGCATTGCCTGCGCCATAGTAGTAGCGCTCCATGTCAGTAACTGTGCGAACGTAGTTTCGTGCCATTTTTTCATCTCCTTAATTTTCAATTTGCGTCTGCTCGAGGCTCACTCGTCGCGGAACAGACCTCCGGCGAGTTGGTGAACCTCTTCCCACGACATGTTGGCGAGGTCAGCCGTAGAAGGCACCTCAACTGCGGGGGAAGCAGACTTTGCGATGGTCGTGGATTCCACGGAACCGATGTTGTCGATGCGCTCATTGAGGTCACCGAGGGCCTTCATGACCTTGTCAAGAGGGCCGCGAGCGTCAAACGCTTGAGCCTGAGCCTTGGTAATCTCTTCAGTGCGCTCGTTGGTGTAGCGCGACTCGAAGTTGTTCTCCATGGCCTTGCGCAGTTCTTCTTCCTGCTTGGCGGCCTTGAAGACTTCGTAAGCGTGCTCCACAGAGACAGAGTCGACGCTGGTGACGAAGTCAGACTTGCTGACTTTGCCACCGCTGGAAAGACCAGCGCGGGAAAGAGCGTTGGTGGATGGGGAGCCGCCTTCTTGGGCGCGTCCCTTGACCTGAGCAGCGAAGCGAGTATCGTAGTCAGAGAGTTCCTCAGGCGTGGAGCCGAGGTTCGCCTTAGCGATACCATCGAAGTGGGCGCGAGCACCGTCAGTGTCCACACCAGCGGACTTGAGGGTGTGCTCCATCCAGTCGAGGTATTCGGCGGTGATGACATCGGAGAACTCGGACTTCTTCTTCTCGTCCTTCTTCTCCTCTTCGTCATCGGCCTTGTAGGCCTTCTCGGGCATGTCCTTCTTTTTCTCGGGCATGTCCTCTTCCTCTTTCTTATTCTTCTTCTCGAATTGAGGGGGCATTCCCTTTTCCATCGAGTCGAGGCGACCTTCAAGGCGCTCGAGCACTGTGTTCATTTGTTCCATAACGTCGTCAGTCATTTTTTTCATCTCCTGTTTGTCTTCTTTCAGAATTTTGAATGTTGCTTCGGGGTTGATTCCTTTTTCGCAGATTGTGATTTCGTGAAGTTCGAGTTTGCTGATTTCTTGGTAGTTGCCGTGGCTGCTATCGTGTTTTCGAACTCGCTTGAATGCTTGTCCTCCGATGCTGAATCCCGCTAAGTTACCCTTCCTGACTTCGGCTGCCACTTCTCGTGCCTTTTCGATGTCATTTCTGAGTTGAACTACGACGAACATTCCGGCGTCATCAACTTCGCTCTTCCAAAACCTCCCTTCACTGTCTGTGTATTGCGGAACGACTTCCCCTACCTGAATGTTCGAGTGCGCGAGTTGCACATTTCGATATTTTGGGTCGGCCATGAACTTCTTGAAAGCGTCTTTCAAGGCCGAACGAGTAATCAAATCCCCCTGTTTGTCCACCAACTCGACACTGGCATAGCCTGCGACCACGAGGTCGTTGCTCCCTTTGAGGAGGGAGAGGCTGTCCGGCTGTCGGCTTCGGAGTAACACACTGTTCACCACTTGCTGTGCTCACCTACATAAATAAAGCGGCATCAATCATTTTCCGATTCTGCCTCATAAGAAGTAGACTGCGCTCCAGTTTTTTCCTTGAGCCTCTTGTTACGCGCTGCCGGGTATTCTTCCTCGGGGTCCTCTGTAGGTCGGTCAATCATATCCCAATCAGGAAGCGACTCTTCAGACATCAGGCTTGTAGGACCACGCGGTGATTCGATACCCGAAGCAACGTCGATTCCCATACCACGTGCACCGGGACCGCCGGTCATCTTTTCCTTCTCAACTCGGTCTACGAGGTCAGCGATACGAAGCAACGTCTTCGTCATGACCTCCAAGCGCTTCGGTTTGATGATGGCTGCATCATCATCCGCATCAATGACGCCTGCAGATTCCTTCTCGGACTCTTCACGGTGCTTCGGGTCACTCATGCTGCGAGCCTCACTTTCGATAGCGACCTTGACGCCCTTCAACATCAACGATGCAGCAGGTGACCACAGCGGACGCAGGCTCTCAGCCAGTAGCAACGAATACTCACTACCCTGCAGTTCACCAAGCGTTGACTTCGGTGAATGCGCCCATGTCCCATGTCGGTTAGTTTCCATCTTGTAGATGACCGTGTCCACTTCAGGGAACGAAAGAATGAGGCGGTCACTCTCAACATCAACTGAGAACTGAACAGGGATAACAGGGTGTGACTTGGTCAATAGAGACAGAGTTTCCAACGATGCTGGAGAATCGTCACTCTCACCGGCCACCTTGGAAGCAGTAACATCGTAGATGGTCTTGTCGCCCCGCTTTCTTGAGCGGACACCTGACACAGACACATTGACCACATCGCCCTCATTGAACGGTTTCGGGCTGGTGACAGTGCCGACGTCAAGGAACGACTCCCCCTCGTGTTCGACTCCTCGATTACCGAACCCTTCAGCATCCAGTGGACCGGCACCCAGTCGATAGGTGTAGGGTCCTTTACCCCGCACATCAAGAACAATGAGGCTGACCTTTTTGTCGGGACGGAGCAAGAACCACTTAGGATGACGTCGTTCCCCACGCATGTAGGTAGACGTAGCATCGCGTAGAAGGATGCGATTTCCTGATTCTTTGAGACTCTCAATCACGTCAGGCAAACCCTCACTGTCGGTAAGGCGGAGGTTGTGCGGGCCGGGGACAATGACGTGCTCATGACTGTCGAACTGACCTCGCAGCACCTTCAACCGCTCACGGACGCTCATGTCAGCGACATTCGTGTCATCGTATTCGATGATGTCCACAAGGTGAATTTCATCATCGTGACGAACAGCATCGACAAGGAAGTTTTTCTCAGTGAGTGCTTTGAACTGCGTCTTATCTTCGGATGAAAGTGAAACGTCACCTTCTGAATCATAGGCTGTCACGCGCCCGCTCTTACGTCGAACGATGAAGCGCTCTCCTTCAGGAAGCAGTGAAGCAGCCCATTCTCCGCTGAAGCCGCGAAGCGAGGCGAAGTCCTTCAGCGAGAAGATGCGGTGCATCGGTAAGATAGGCATCGGCTTCTTCCCATCATTCTTCATCAGAACATCAGGGTCCATCAAGGCCATCAACGATTTACCAATGCTATCGGGGTTGGTGTTTTCTGCTTGATAGTTGGTCGCAGGTGTAGCGGTGATGGCATTCGGCTGAGACTGAATAAGACCAACTCCACTAAGTGCGCTGTCGACCACATCCTTGCCATGCACGGCTTCGAGCATCGGTCGCTGAATCGAGTGCAGGTATTGTTCGTCAGGCATGTTGCTACCAGCGACAATGTTGTTACCGTCCCACTCAACGCCAACGGTAGGTTGCATCTTGTAGCCATGCTCCATAACGCCCGCAACATAGTAATCACCGATGTTGTTTCCCTTTAGGGAGGCTGCAGGGTGAATCTGCTGACCGAGCCTACGCCCAATGACGTTTGCATCGGTCTTATTTTGGTCGATTTGAGCGTCCATCAGTAACGCAGGGTCGATGACTGATGGATTGACTGTGATGATGTCGTGAAGCAACGATTTGATTTTCGCCTTGTCCTTACCTCTTTCCCTGACCTCTCCCATAGCGTGACGCGTCAGGCCGTATTTCCCAGCCTCATTCTGGTAACCTCCTCTAAAGAGGTGAGTGAAGGCTCCCAACCTATTGCTGTAATTCCTAAGGAAATCGCTAACGCTACCGCCCTCCTTTCGTCGTGACCCTGTCGTCTTACCTCGCCCTCCCTCTCGAGTCCCCTTCTTCCTCTCGCTCTCCTCGCTGCGATAGGCTTGAACTGCTGGGTTCTCAGCATATGCTTCATCGAAGGCTTTGATATGGTTGGTGTGATGTTCGTGAGAAAGTGAAATATCTTGACCACGGGGGTGAAACTGCATACCTGTGCTAAGAGCAGTGCCTGAGGTCATGGCCCGAAGACCAGATTCAGGCACAGTGGCGCGGATTTTCTCAGCCTGCTTGTAGTGCTCTTGATAGTCAGGGTCATTCTTATCATGGTCAAAACCAAGCGCTTCCATAATTTGCTCAGTCGTCATGTCTTGCGTCAATTCAGCACCATGATTCATGATGCTGCTCAAGATGTTGCGATGGGGGACAACCGTTTCCCCAGTCACCTTTGAAGCGATGGCGCTGGCTGACTCACGCTCCTCCGTGTCGAGACTCCGCCCCCAAGTGGTCAAGCCGTGTTTATCATGAGGCATTAGCATCAGCATACGATTTGCATCATGATATAGGCGACTGGAGTTGGCAAGGAACTTCACCTTGTTCGACGGGTCGAACGCCTCAGGGTCAACTTTCTCCATGATAGGTTTGATGCGTTGGGCCATGGTCTTGATGGCTTCAAGGTCACCACTCATTTTTTTGTCAAAGTTAGAGTGATGGAACTTCGCCGGTTTCCCAGTTTCAGTCATCCCTTCTACACTCTCAAGGTGCCTCACACGCTCAAGTGCGGCGAAGTAACGCTCGCGCAGTTCGGCAGGCGCTCCCTCGTCTGAACCAGCGTATGTTGACATCAATGCCTCCAATTTTTCGGCTTGCATTGAGGCATCTTCCAAGTTTTCGAGGAACTCAGTCGTTGCTCGGACCGGTAATTCTTTGACACTCCTCCCACTCAATTTGTGAGTCATTGCGAAGGCTCGAGGGTTTCCTTGGTCGTGGCTTCGCGCTCTCGCCACACTCTCTTTTGGAGAGTCCAATTCGTCATGCCTAAGCATCTCTTTCTCAAAGGGCTCATGTGGAGGGTGGAGCCTTCCAAGACGTGAGGTCACGTTGTGTGTTAAGCGACTATTCTGAGCATAGCGAGTTTCAACACCATCAACTCCACCGGCCATAAGCGCGTTGTGCAAAGATGCAGGGTCACTATCGAGACGCTCGGTGAAATCCTTTCCAAGAAGGTCAATCCGCTCTTCAGGGGTTAGAGCGCCGAGCATGTTGGCGAAGCCGGGGTCAAGTGTCGAGTGTCCAATCATTGGGGTGTTCTTCGTATTCCGACTCGCGAAACGCTGAGTCTTTCCTCGTTTCTGATGGTGAGAAGCGTCCCAAAACGACTGGGCTTGGGCGTGAGTGTCACCCTCACCATGAGTTCGAAAGCCCCTACTTGGTGGGACATATCGTCCAAAGAGGCCGACATTCTTTGATGAGGGCGTGAAGATACCGTCTCTACCGAGGCTCCCAATCAAACTCTTACCTTCAGCATCTTTGGGCATCCAGTCATGAAGAATTTCCAAACGAGCCAACGCGCTGCGTCCTGAACCTCCACGAATGAATGGGAGGTGGAAGATGGCACCGTTTCCGACTGGGCCATGTGGCGTGCGCATCCACAAGTCAGCCTCATCTTCGGGAATGTGCTCCTCATGTGGGCCGTTGAAACCCAAGTGAGAGTAAGCATCAGCATGACGAACGCTCTTGTGCCTCAGCAAATTGCTGAAAGCAGCGCTCTTACCTCCCTCGAGTGCTTTCAAGTCATCAAGCGAAAGAGGGGCATCACTCTCACCAAAATGTCCCTTGCCAGTGAACGAGTAATTGCCTTCCTTATCCCTCTTGATACCAAGGAGGCGATGGAGTGAGGACTCGTCAATACCTGCTCTTCCTCCACTTTCTACGTTGAACATGTTGGTAAGCGGCTCACTGCTACCGATGGCTTGCTCGGTCAAACCCTTCTTTCGTAGAAAATTCAAGTTGGATAGAACCACACCTTCGTCGGCGTGTTTTTCATTCAGTGCGTTGATGATGGCTTGCGCCATGGTGCCGTGTTCCTCATGGGGTGTTTCATGAAGCGCATCGTGAAGAACTGAGTAATTGTGTGACTGAGGGTTGGCAACGTCACTTTCACTCTCAACGTGCTTCCTCTGGTTCTGCGATGGGTAGATTTGCCCACGCATGGAATGAAGGAACTCAGGTGTGAAACGGTGAGCAATGTTACGCTTCACCCGACCGGCTGAAATGGTGCGACCGTCGCTCAATTTGATGTTCTGCACATCGTGAGCCTCTCCAGTGGACCCACGTTCCATGAGATGCTGCACGACGTTTTCCCGGTCTTCGGGCGACAGCCACTCAAGGCCGAGGTTGTAACCTCCCCAACCGAGAGATGTTCGCCGCCCGCCTTCACCCATCTCAGTGTTCACCCACCCTTGAATCGCATCGTCCATGTGGGCTTGAGCGATGGCGTAATCATGCTCGGCAGCGTTGGGGTATTGCTGAACAAGAGCATCCACTGTGCTGGAGTTGTTGCGCTTCCACTCCTCAAAGTTGTGAAGATAGAGGTCGTGGAGATGACTATCGTGTAGCGGGCCAGCAAAATGATGAGACGTATCTCCCCTCATCTTATCCTTGACTCCCGTGAAGTGCATGTTCCCCTTCTTGCTGTGATGGTCCTCTTGGAGAGATTCGTGGCGTTTGATTTGTTCAGCCAAGGAAACAGCGCCGGGGCGCGATGGCAAATAGAGTGCCTTAAGCGTCTCAAGATAAGCGGGCAAACCGCTGACGACGTTCTGCTGACGAAGAGGATGGTGCCTTGCCTGAAAGTGATGGTCGTCGGGGTAAAGACTACCTTGAGCAAACTCGGCATCGGGGAACAACGACACGAAGTCGTGTAGATTGGATTCTTGGAAACGCCCCCTCCAATGATGGTCAGGGGCAAGGTCAGGAAGCCTACCAAAGGTCAGGTAGGTATCTTCGTCTTTTTCTCGACCCCTTTCTCGTAGCCGCTCTCGGTCGCTCTTTCCTTCAGCAGATGACTTTTCTCCATCTTCACCCTCGGCAGCCAATCGCTCAAACTCTTCAAGCGTCAGACGCTTACGAGCATTGTCGACTTCTTCCTTAGCAACGATGTCGCACAAGAAGTCATCAGGACCCTTGAGCACTTCAAAACCATGGTGGTCAAGGTTTTGCTTAGCGAGAATGAAGTTGGCGGCTGACTGCTCGTAATCGAGTTCGTCAAGAATTGACTTAAGAAGGTCAGAACGTGCTCTCAGATACCAATCTGTGGCCTCTTCTCGCACATTCACACCACCTTCAGTATTGGTTGCGCATGTAGTCTTGTGGGTTCTGACGGTCGCGGCTTGCTCCCTCACCAACTCCAGTGGTGCCCTCAAGACCGGGGCACTCATCGCCGAAGCCGAAGCGGCAGCCAGTAAATTGGTTTCCACCGCACTGTTCACACATTGCCTTAGCGACTGCATCATTGGCTCCAGCAAGAGCCTCTACGGCTGCCTTGGTCAACGACCCATTCTCAACTTGACGGGGGACACTGTCATGATGGGGGTTCATCTGCTGACCGAGTGTCTCAAAGTTGACTGACTCGGACGAGGAGCCTTTGTTCGTAACATCCTCAGCGTGGTAGGGATATTGATTGGTGGTGTAGTAGGCGTTGCGTGTCTGACCACCGCTCTCAGCCATGAACATCACACCAGCAGGCTTGGAGTCAAAGGATGTGGTGAAACCGGGTTGCGCTCCCTCCTCGAAGGATTTCTGCATTTTCGCACCGCACCCCATCTTCATGCAAGCGCCCTTTTCCATCTTAGCGCCACACTCAGGGCAATCCTCGCCCTTCTGCATTTTTGCACCACAACCCATCTTCATGCAACTGCCCTTGTTCATGGCCTCGCCGCATTCAGGGCACTTTTCGCAATCGCGACAAGATTCGCCCTTCTTGCAGTCGCACTTGGCCTTTGCTTTCATGTCCTTCGCGCCCTTGCCGTCAGCGGCAAAAGACGGGACTTTCTTGCCCTCATGCTCAACCATGTCTATTTTTTCCGCTTTTTCAAGCAGACGCTGTGCCTTGCTCAGCAAATTCAGCGCATCTCTACCGTATGGAGATGGGATGGGTCTCACGCAATCACCTCAGTGCTCTTGGCTTGTGCAGCCATGTCGTGAATTTCATCCCAAGTCATCTGATGAATCTGAGAGTTGGAGAAGTTGTCATGTCCCTTGATGATGGCGTCGTCATTCGCACGGAATGCATCGGCTTCAACACCATCGGTCAACGGCGTGGAGGATGAAACGAAGCCTGCTTTGCGAAGCATGGAAACTGGGTCGCGAATGGCTTTCCGAAGCATGGCGTTCTCGTGCTTCAGAGATTGCAGGTCAGTGTCCATGGTTTCCATCTTCGAGATGAGAGTGGTCATCAAACGCTCGGTTACAGACATGTCTTCAGTCATAGGTTCACCTCAGGAATCAGGGACAAAGCGCCCGAACGTTCCACGGTGGACACTCATGCTGCGATTGGTGCGAGCGGCGATGACGGTGCCGGGAAGGACCGAGTCACGCTGACTCACATCGAAATTCTGTCCGCTCGTGTTCATCTTGTGAAGCATGGGGTTAGGGACATTCAAGTCGACCGTTTCACGTTGACTCTTCACAACAGCGCTGTGAATGTCTTCGGAGAGATAGCCTGCAAACTTGATGACCTCATTGATGTGGCTTTGCGCTTCACCTGCATCGCCGCTTTCGAGTGCTTTCACAAAAGCCTCGCTATGTAGTGCCATTTTCCGAGCCATTGGGTCCATCTTCAGTAGGTCCATACTCTTCCCTCTCGTTATCCGTAGTGATGCCGCCCTAAAAGAGATTACTGCCCTCGTGGCATACGAGCGTCCAAGAGTGCGTCACTATTCTGCTGCGGCAATCCCGGCTGAGGGCCGCGCTGCTGAACGCTCGACATAGGTGAGCCTGCGCCTACTGAGGCGCGTGCTTGAGGGCGTGCTGGGCTACGAGGTGTGCGAATGCCCATACCCTCACCACCGGGTTGCGATGGAGGCATTGGTGGACGCTGACCACCGGCAACTTGAGGAGGCATACCCATCATCGGAGGTTGACCGGGCATCTGTTGTGCCGCCCCAGCCGTTTCCTCGCCTCCCGGCTGTTTGCGGTAGACAAAGCGGATGTCACGGTCACCTTCTTCAAGCAACTCCGGCTTGTAGCCAAGCATTGCCATACGCTGCGCAAGGTTGACTTCCATCTCGTCGCGCCGCAGACGAGTGATTTCGTCTTCTTCTTCGTTGGGGTAGAGTGTCAATTTCCAATCGGTGATGTCCATCTCACGCAACATACGCGGGAACAGATTGTCTGTGTAGACTTTCTGACCAAACTCAACGGCGCGGTTGGTCACAAGAATCTGCAAACCCTCATTGTTGAGCCCGCCGGACTTACCGTTGTCAATCATGAAGATGCTCGAGACACCATAGAAGGCAGCGATACGGTTACGAATCTCGTCACGCACAGCAATGTATTGCATCTCTTCCAGCGTGTCCATGAACTTGACCCAGTTGACCCCACCACGACCCGAAGAAGATTCGATACCAACCTTGGGGACGTAGTGTGGGTCGCGCTCCATTTTCTCGTCAACGGACTTCCAGAATGACTTCATTGACTCGAGGTTGTCCGTCGTAACTGAGATGATGCCCTTAGGGGTGCGACGCTTTTGGTAAGCAGTGTAGATGTAATTGTCCATAGCGGTGAGGCTCATCGCTTGACGCCACATCGTATTGACCGGGCTTCGCCCGTAGAGTTTGGAAGGGTTATACTTGCTGAGATGGATGACCTCACCCTTGGTGAAATACTGATTCTTCCCGCTCCCCGCCATGTTGACATAATGAGCGTCAACCATGCGAGAGCCGCAGACTTGGCAATTGCCCTCTTGACCCGGATAAGCCACTTGGTCCCGGTGGAGTCGGCAAATCTTGTAACGCCCTCCGCGAACACCTCGCTTGTCTGCGATGATGCGCATGAAAATGGGGTCACCACGCACGATGTCCTTAACGCGATAGAAGGCGATTTCTCCCGTCTCAGGGTCAACATAGTATTCCTTGATGAGGAGCATGAATGCATCATCGACGATGTTCAGGTCGTTTTCAATTTCACCCAACACCTGCATGAACGTCTGTTCCATAGCGTTCTCCTGACCGAGAAGCCACTTGGGGTAAATGACCTGCTCAGGGTCAGGCGCACGCACCTCACCACCGCAAGACTTGCACATGTCGACGTCGTGCTGGAACTCTTCTTCACACTCAGTGCACTTCTTTCGAAACTTCTTCTCCCAGTGATAGCCACGTCGAAAAATTTCCTGACGGAGTTTGGATTGCACAGTCCGTAGAATAAGATTCTCTTGACTCACAGCATAGAGCGCGGGCAATGTGATACCTTGCGCGAGAACTGGTTCCTGAATGCCGGTCGTGTAGAGCGGCATCTGGGGCTGAGGCGTTGTGCGTCGGCGAAACGGACTCGCCAAAGCCGAGAGAAAACGACTGACTGGACCTCGCTCTTCTTCCGGCATCACAGACCCTCCGCATACTTGCCGATGGTATCAGCGTCGACGCCCCACGAGTTAAGCAGTTCGGACGCCTTCTTCGAGTCATCTTCCCAATTCTTGAAACGCACCAAACGCTTCAATTCTTCTTTTCTCACGGGGTCGCTCTCATCAATGAAAGCCAACACCGCTTTTGCTTGCATGCCTTTCATTTTGAGATGAGGCATCACACCAGTCAAGAATTTACGAAGGTCTGCCTTAGAATAGAATTGCAGCCTATGTTGGCTGCGAGTTGAGTTCTTGTGGACTTTGTTGTTCAATTGCAGCACGCCACAGTCCATCGTTTTGTAGAGGTCTTCACAGTGGACTCGCCCGCGCTCTCCCGTAGCAATCATTCCAGCACGAGGCTCTCCTCGCTCAGTGATGGTGATGTAACCGTCAGCGTCAAGGAAACCAGCACCGTAGGCCCACACGTCCTTGAGAACAAGACCGTCGTTGGCAACGCGAACGTAGGAGCCGCGTTCTGCGCCCTTGATGATGTCAAATTCTTCCCCATACATGTTGAGGAGAGTCGTGAACTTTCGAGTAGTGAAGGACTTGCGAAGCAAACCTGCTTCATTCATGTTGTCCTGTAGAATGCTAACACGCATTGGTCCCTTCTTCAGTTCTTCAGCGACGAACTCAAGATATCCACTCTCAGCCTTGGAGAGTTTGTCAGCATGAAACAGCGCTGTGCGCCACATTTTACGAGCGTCGCTACGGTCACGCATCGCATTGGCCCATGCTTGTTGTTCTTCAACACCCCACACATCTTCGTGCTCGTCAAGCATCTTCATGGTAACCTCAGCCTTATCCCACAATTGACAAGCCTGCTGCAGCGAGATTGACCTCGCCTCACCGAACTGCCGCAAGTGTTTGAGTGACCGGTCAGATAGACCGAGGCCCTTGATGCAATGCTCCACGCCATTAGCCCACGACAGATTGCGAATGGTCAGTTCAGTTTCGAGTGCCTTGATGGTGCGAACGTCGTCAATGAAGAGGTCGATATCACTGCTGCTGTTCTTGTTATGGCGTCGCGCTTTACGCAGACGTTTAACCAACTGACCTGCCGTGCAATTCATCTTAGACTCGAACCACCCGTCACCATTGGGTGCGAAGCGGTAAGTCTTGCGAATGGCTTCAACAACCTCCTCTTGGTAAGGCTGCTCGGCCTTGATGACAAAGTCATCTTCAATCAATGCAGACCCCCACATGATTTTACCTCACAAGTTACCTCTACTTAACCCCGACCCAGCCTTTGACGATAGTTGGCTTGCCGCCCACGCCCTGCTTCTTTGCACGCTTCCGCTTGGTGGCTGCACGCTTCTGACCTTCACTCATAGAGCCGGAAGTTTTGGGCGTCTTGCCGCTGACCTTGACGGACGGACGGCACTTAGGGTAACCCTTGCTGCCTTTCTTAGCCTTAGAGCGACCACATGGCGGATGCTTCCCGTCCTTATCCTTGCGACTCACGTCCACCCACTTTTCCTTGAACCAGCGGTTCAAGTCCTTGACGATAAGCACGTCATAGCAGGTGCAGCGGTCGCTCATCAGAAAACGCCCACCATCTTCGACACTTCCTTTGCCTTCTTCTTCTGCTTGTCAAGCAAAGCATAGCAAGGACATTTTGGCTCGTTCATTGAGCATTGCATGACGCCCTTAAGCATACAGACGCACGGTGTCGATTCAGTCCCCCCGCAACAGCAGGACTTCCTCTTGAGTTCGCTTTTGCTCATTTCTTTTTCCCACCCTTCTTGCCACGGAATTTCCCCTTGCAGTATTGCACAGCCCAGCCGTTTGCATAGGCTGAGGGGTAGACCTTGAACTTCCTCTTGGCTGCTGCTTTCCCTGCGGGGCACAACTTCTTGCGTAGGTCGTCAAAACAGATGTCAAACGGGTCGCTCAACAATTCCACCTTCTCAGTGCAGCACCTTTCGGTGTGAGTTTGCCCTTCTTGGACGTTGGTCCCTTCATGCCACCCATGCGAGCGCAGAACGATTTGCGACGCTTGGCTTTCTTGGAGCCGGGTTTGAGTTTGCTCGGTTTGGTAGTAACAGGTGGCTTAAGGTTCGCTCCAGTCTCGCGCTTGGCTTTTGCACGACCCTTAGCGTTCAACCCACCCTTCTTGTGATGGCGATTCGGATTATAACCGTGAAAGGGCTTGGACTTCTTCTTGGCTTTCGCGATGGCCCAAGCAATTTCACTGGGTGTGCAACACGAGCAAAAATCGACTGCTGCACCCTTCTGCAACGCATCAAGTGCTTCGAGGTTGTCGAGTGCCCGTTGCACCATGTCTTGGTCAGCAAAGAACCGTGTTGGGTCTTCGGCGCGAAGCGCCTGCAATTGTTCCTGCCCTTCAGACTCCATGGCTTCGGCGCGTCCCTTTTGTCGCTCCATCTGAGACATGACCTTCATGAAACGTCGACGAGCGCTGGGGTCGTAGAGACTCGGATTGATACGCATGTCTTGGTAATCTGCGCCTCGCTTACCCTCACCGTAGAGGAAGCGAGCAAAAGCCTCACGGTCATCTTCATCATCACCCAGCAATTGAGATGCTTCAGTCCCAAGTCGCTCGATGGTTGACTCCCTAAGTGCAGGGCCCCTCTCCATTTGAGAAGCAACATCAGCAAAGCGTCGAGCATGACCCTTCTCACCGGCTCCGCGCATTCGCTCGGCTTCCCCCATGAGTTCAGCCGGAGTGGCTTTGGATAAGAAGGCAGGAGGATTGCGCTCAGCCTTCTCTTTCGTATCAGGGTCAGCAGCACGCATGGGACTCTTGTCTGACGGCTTGCCGATTGAGATGACGAGCACTGCGCCTTTGGGCTTCTTTCCAACTTTCTCTTCTTTCATGGTATCATCCATCCATCTTTCTTGCGGGGCTTGCCCGTCAACCACTCGTCGAATCCGGGCATGAAGTCATCCAACATAATGACACTGCCCCTGAACTCCTTGGTCGCCCAATTAGCAAGAGCGAGGCTCATGGCGAGGTCATCGTGAACACCGACGCTTTCGAGGCGTCCGCTCTTTTGCATACCAAAACGAGTCAACTCCTCTTCGAGTTTGTGCGTGAAACGCTTGGAGCGGTCATCGCCGTAGGGCGTTTTGATTTGGCCCTGCTCAAACGCCATGAGCAGCGACATGAAGAGGCTCTCCTTACGGGTGCGCGTAGTCATGAAGGTGCGAATCGGAATGTCTTGACGGATGTCTTGCAGTTCCATGGCAAACATCCGCTGGAAGTTGTTACCCTCAAGTTCGATGAGGTCAGGCTGAAACTTGTTGTTGAGGATGATGATGGCACGCTTCTGCGCTGCAGACCCCATACCCTGCTCGTGCACAATACCAACGATTTGCTTGATGTCCTCATCAGGCAACGTGCGCAAGACAGTCATGGCCGTGTAGTCAGCGTTCTTGTCCGATGCGATGGCCGTGTCCCAACCCACGAAGTGATGACCAAGAACACCGACGCGGTCACCGTTCTCATCGTATTCACTGTCGGCTACATCCAAGAGTTTCAGATTATGGTCGCGTGCCTTCTCAAGGAGTGCCATTGGGAACATGCTGGCAACGTCGTGAATCGGTTCACACAGATATTCGCGTGTGAATTGAATGGCAGGCATCGTCATACGCCGTTGGTCGAGAGACTCAAGGTCCCAGCGCTCAGGCCACAACGCTTCACCTTCACGATTGATGGCAGGGTAAGTTTCCACTTGGAAGGTCTCAGTCTTCTCAAGTTGAGCATACAAGTCGTTGTAACTGAAAGGTGTGCCGACCATCATCAGACGACCGGTGTGGTGGAGCACAGGGAGTAGAACACCGTAGAACCAGTCTGCTGCACGCTGTAATTCAGACCCAGTAGTGCCCCACAAAATGTCGTCACAGAGAACAACATCAGGGTGGAATCCACGAGTTCCCCCGCCGACGGACTTTGCCATGATACGGCTACCGTTGGTGAACTCAAAGTAGGTCTTGCGCCACGGTTTGCCCGAAGGAATCAGTTCCTTTAGGCACGGCGAGTTCTGAATGTTCTGTCGAATGAAACGCATGTGCTCGAGCGTCTGTTCCAACGAGTGAGAGAAAATCATGATGTGCGTGCCGGGTTTGAATGCCGCAATCCACAGCGCGTAAGACATGAAGAACACGGACTTGCCATGGTCGCGACTTGCTTTCACGCAATAGTAGCGGTTGTCGCTCAACCCCTTATCCCACATGCCGTGATGGTCGGCGTAGTCGAACCCTAACACCGTCTCAAAGAAGTATTTGAAAGAGCGAGTGGACATCTTCTTGTCCATCTCAAGGACAAGTGTCTGCATTTCAGCGGACTTGTCACTCCCCACCGTTCATTCCCCCCATAAAGCCCTCTTGTAGTCTCTTTGCTTGTTCTTGAGTAGCCTTGACTCCACCCGCAGGAGGAGCAGGCTCACTTCCCTGTTGCTGTGGTTGGAAAGCCGCCGCCATACCTGTTGCCGTCGTGGGTATCGGAGCGGCGGTCATAGGCTCAGCCACGTTAGGCTGAGCGGGCTGAATACCAATGAGAGAGGTGAGGTTAGTTTGACCTGCCGGGGCACCGGGCGCTTGTGATGCTGGGTTAAATTGAGGCACAGGCTCGAACACATCGGCGTTGTAGGCACCACCTCGCATGTCGAAGGGTCGGTTTGCTGTCGTAGGAGATGCTCGGCGACGAGCCCCCACTAACGCTGCCTCATGGGTAGGTAACGCTCCCGGCATGTTGTGTGAGAGAATCGACTCCAACTGCTCAACGCTATAGTCGGAATAGGGAGACGTCATTTGTGACCTTTGCTGAGTAGGCGGCTCAACGGTGGGCGCTGCTACGGCGACAGGTTGTCGAGCGGCGGCTCGCGCTGCTTGTGCTGCACGCGCTTCATCCACTCTCTCTCTTACACCGACGCTCCCTGCGCCAAGACGAGCGCCTGCCTCTCCACCTATGTTTGTCAGCATAGGTGCGGCTTGTCCGTAGGTGGCTTGCGCTCGTAACGCACCACCACCAATGCCTTGCTCAAGACCGGCGCCAGCCGCTCCTGCTGATTCAAGACCACCGAGGAAGGAAAGACCAGCAAGCGCTCCAGCGACCCCACGCCCAAACTGACGTCCGCGAACACCAACATCTGCTGCTCTTGCGCCTCGTAAGTTCGCTCGCTCCCTGACTTCATGTGAAATCGGTTGATTGTAGGTTTTCTGACTGTCTGTGAAGCGGTCGTAGGCATCAGCACCATAGCGTTCAGCGTATGAGCGAGGTTGCCCCTCTTTCGCCCTACGTTGGGCCTGAAGACGTCCACGAGTGTATTCGTCCATGTCAACTTCAGTCGCTGGCCTGTTTTGATTTGCGAGGAAATACTCCTGTGGGCTCATGCTGTAATCCTGAGCCAGCGCCGCCTCAGCCTCGCGGGCTTGATGACGAGCAGTCGATGCGTCAAGCGGAGTCTTGCGGTCGAGCGGACCCCTGTCAGGCAATTTCTTGTCTGTAGAGTTGCGTCCAAGCGTTTGTTGAAAAGCCAACTCAGGACCACTGCTCCCGATGTTGACAACAGGCTCGATGGCCTTTCGCACGAGGACCTTGCTCATCAGATGCCCCCTACACTGATTTTGACAACCTTCACTACGTCAGATGAGACGTTCAGTCGCTTGGCAATACGTTCCCAGTCACCCATTTGATGAGCGATGGAGCGGACATCCACTGGAGTGAGGCCCATGTGCTTGGCAAGATAGCGCACCCCGTGCTCATCTGCAATGTTGACTGGGCGAGGTAGGGCATTTTTCACAACGCGTGTCTCAAGCAAAGCAGCGTCGCGCTGCATGCTCTCCATCGCCTTCATCAATCGGTCGGTTTCGGGAAGCACGTTGTCTTGGCTTTTCATGTATTCAGTAAGCAAACGTTGACGAGGGTCACCGAATGATTGCTGGAACTGTTGTTCCTGAGGAGTCAGGGCACCAGTTCCTGCCGTTGGCCCAAACCCTGTCATTCCCATAAACTGGCGGAGCGTTGCGGGGTCGGCTTGACCAACACCTGCTCGAGCGGCTTGCTGCTCAGGTGTCAGTTGCCCGAGAGGCATAGCATTCGCGCCACGAACTGCCACTTGCCTGCTTGGGTCTCTTGCCACGGGGGGTGTCCCAGCAGGAGGAAGAGGTTCGTTCTGAGTAACGGGGCGACGAGGAGCGGGTTCAGGACGAGTTGGCGTTGAAGCCATAGCCGTGGTCGACATAGCCAAGTCAGTGAAATAAGGGACGTGACCGGGGATTGCTTCGATGAGTTCGTCAGGGTAACCCATCACTGTGCGTCCAGCAAGACCGCCTTCGGGAAGTTGCTCGGGCACATCACGATGCTCATCGTGACCGAATGCGCGAGCCATCATAGTAGCAATACCCTCAATGGCTTGACGTCGAGCATCGACATTTTCTTGCTCGATGCCCTCGTGGCTAACGCCGAGTTGCTGAAGAATCTCGGGCTCAGGACTATAGTGGCGAAGATTGCTCGTGCCATCTTCATGAGCCCCTGAAAGCATAGCCTTCACATACATTTGAGCCATATTTTTGTGAGTGCTCCCGTTTTTCGTCGGGTGTTTATTTCCTGACATAAACTCAGGCTCAAGGGGGACGTGTTGCCCTTGAAGCGCGTGTTGCATCAGGTTGTCATATTTCGTTCGATTCCCTTCTTCATCAGGGTCACCACCAAACGCGTCAAGCAAGTGATTGAAAATTCGAGCCCCTGAGTTAGGGCGAGTTTGCCCACCTGACTTAAGACGCCCAAAGAGAGCAGTAAGCGCAGATGTTCTACCCAACTCCCCGAGAAGATTTTTTGTCATCTCTTCACTTTGAAGCACGCTTTTGAGTGACTGCATCGAGTAGTTGGTGCCACCTGAGGTTTGCGCTGTATTGATGGGCACCATCACGTCAGGGACGATTTCAGGGTTTTCAGCAGCCCGCTTAAGCGCTTGCTTGATGTGCCCTCGTGCGCTACGCATGGTTTCCGCCGCAGGTGTTTGCTGACGGGCCAGTTTGTAGTGCATGAGGTCAGGAGCGTGTCGAATAACCGACCATGATTGTATTTGGTCGAAGGCGGGGTCGAAATTGACGCCGCCGGGGGCGTTCGTGATGTGCGAATCCGGTAGTTCACCACGAGGTCCAATGATGTCACCGCCGCGTCCCTTAAGACGTCGACCAGCGGGATGAGCATCGTCGATTGAGAGATGCCCTCTCGAAGCCCATTCAGTATTGGCGATAGTGTCGAGTCCCATCTCCTGAATGATGCGCTTAAGTTGAGAGTGATAGGGAATAGAATAGGATTCGATGAAGTGTCCGACTTTTTCTTGACGGTTTGGGCGATTGGTAAAGGCTGTCGTAAAGTGACCGTCAACGCTCGTGTTTGGCCGACGAGTAGGCTCCATGTTCCCGTTGTAAGGTGTAGCCTTAATTTTGCGCCACTCCATAGAATCAACGTCAGGAAGGTGATGATGCCTGCTCTCATCTTTGTGAGCAGCGTTGTATTCGTCAATGGCTCGTTGAAGGATATTCTTCGCCTCGGCTGGGTCGAGCCCCTTCCCAGCAAGCGCTTCTCCGAGGTGATGCCACACTGCGTCATGGCCGTGATGGTGGTCGAAACCATCAGTGTGGTAGGCCATTTCTCCATGCTTACCTCGACGGAAAGAGCCGGGGATTAATTCACCCATACCGGGATGACCTGAAGAGTGAGGTCGATACGAACCGTAGTGCGCGAACAACGGAACGTCAGGCGTGTTCGGGTCACCACTGAATGCTTCAGGCGGTGGATTTGACAAGAGATGGGGGACACCCCCATAGAAAGCATAGTTCCCATGACCTTTCAGAATGATGTCCGCAGACTTGACGATGCGAACGAACCTCATGCTCGGTTGCCTCCCCGACCAGTCAGATAACCGATTGGGTCAAGGCCAAAAGTCCGGGCATCAGTTTCATCTTCAGTAGCGCCCTCAGGACGGGTCGTCTGCTTCGGATTGTTGCCGGGATATTTAGGCAGCGTCGAGGCTGCACCAGCCGTATCAGGTGCACCCATGTTCTTCTTTTTGCTGTCCTTGTCCTTCATTCGGCGCATGAGTTGCCGCATTTCACGAAGTGCGGTGCGAGCCTCAGCGAGGAGGTAGTGGTTCTGACCAGCCTTGATGAGACCACCGTCAGGAACAGGGTCCTCGCTCATGGTGACCATACCGGGCATTTTTGGTCGACTCAGACGTGGTCGACGCAAGCGAGGTGGTTGAATCGGAGGAGCACGCACTGGGTGCAAGCGAGGTCGCGGAACACGAGGCATACTGACTTGCCCGAAGGGTAGAGAGGCTCCGCTTTGCGGGGCGATTTGACCACGAATATTTTGCTGCTCTTGGTAACCGCGCCACTGACCGTAGGCTTGAGGGTCCTTGGACATGGGTTGTTTGCTCGCAATACCACGGTGACTCATTTCCACTGACAGGTGAGGTCGCATCAGACCTGTCTTGCGTCCCATCGGTAGGTTACGGGACAGGAGTTTCGCACGCGCCGAGGTTCCAGAACGTCCAGTGTAACCACCGCGAGGTCGCTTGAACTTACCAGTGGACGGGCGCCACTTGGCACGTCGCTCCTTTTTCTGACGCTTCTCGCCCTTTCGCTTGGACTTGAGAATCTCAGACCAAGCGTGGTCCATCGGAGCGCTGGCGTTCTTGATACGGGGGTCGCTCATCAACTGGCCGTTGACAAAAGCCATTCCCGGTATGGGTGAATCTTGAATGTCGACTGGCCCCTGTTCAGGTTCACCGAATGGACCGGGAGGGAGCATGGTGTTAGAATAGGCTCGCCTGTGGTAGAGCGCCTCAGGACTCATACCGGCTCTACGAGCGACATCTCGCAGGTCAGCAATTTCGTTTCTCTCTTCAGCGCGAAGGGGTAGAGGGGGCATTTTTTCTTCAGGGAGCATGCCCCTTTGCTGAATCATCTCAGGGTGAGTGCTGTGAGCGAAGCGTAGACGTGAGTCAATACCAGCCATGACGTTTCGGTCGCCTGCTGCCACGGCATCTCCCCTTATTTTCCGAGATAACCCGTCCCGCAATCGCATACGACGACCTTCATAGGCTTCTTTTCTCGCTAATTTTCGCTCGACTTCATTTTCAGGGCTGTGGTAATCAAGAGCCTCAGCCTCAGACATTTTCAGTAAAGTTGACCAAGCGTGCTCCATCGCCTCACTCATCTGAATCATCTCGCCTCCAGCAGCACCGGGGCCTCTCGCCTGCATGGCGAGACTGGTCAGGAATCCACCAGCACCAGCGGGCTGAGTGGGTTCGCTGGGTGAGGTGCGAGGCTTGAACGAAGGCTCATCCTCCTCACGTTCTTCTTCTGGTTTGTCAAGACCCATGTGATGGCGACGCACTTTGATGTGGCGAATCTTGCGGTCCTCCTTATCTTCCGCCTCCTTCTTTTTCTGACGCTTGTCCATACGAGCATCCTTGTCGCGAGCATCATCCATCCCGGTGGGTGTGCGTTCATCCTCGTGGTTCGCACGGAACATGTGCGAAGACTCAGAGCGAGGGGCGTAGATGCGGGTGTCTGAGCCACGACCCATCATCCCTTCACTCAAGCCACTCACCTCCAGTCAACATGTGAAAGGCATCATAGAGCAGTTCACTCAAATCTGTGTAGACGCTCTTCACGATTGGGTTGATTGGAAACGCCCGAATCATGCTGTGCGTCATCGCTTCATGCTCTTCAAGCAAACGAGAAGCAAGTTCTCGAACGGGGAGCACGACACCGGGGTCATCATCATGAAGAAGCGTGCGAAACGAATTTTTGAGCATCTCAAAAAGGAAGGGCGCCGTGATGCACACTTGCCCATAATGCTCGAAACGCTCAGCCATTCGCTCAGCGTATTCGACGATGTTCATGACGTCTCCTTCACGCAAATTCGGACGAGCAACGACGAGGCGGTAGCCGGGGTGACTGACCTGCAAAAGGTCAGGAACAGGCACCTCCATCATACAATCTCCTCCTCAACGTGGCCCAAAAGTTTCTCACGGATGCGTGCCCATGAGTCGGGACTTTCCTTACCCAATTCAACTTTGAGGATGTTAATGGTGTTGTGAATCTCGTTGTTCTCGGTAGTCGGGCCCCAGTTCTCCTGCATTTTGACGAGGTCTTTGATGGACTCTCTGACTTCTTTGTGCAGTGACACAGCGTCTCGGACAAAACCGTCTTCATGCACGCTACCTTCGCTGAGCAATTCTGACAGTTTGCTGTTAAGGTGCTCGACATTCGAGCGAAGCGTGTCAACTTCTCGACCCACAACCATGGCCACTTCAGCCACAGCAGCACGCTGAACCATGGGTTGGAAGTGATGTTTCATGTGATGGTAGACGCTTTCCTCACGGATGCCCAGTTCTTCAGCAATCGCATCAGACTCAGCGCCGTCGGCAAAGTAACGCTGCTCGAAATCAGCACGCTGTGGATGCGAACACACCTTGCATTGCGGGTTGGAAGCCATGTGGAACTGACCCATGTGATTTCGGAAGTGGCGGTCACTTGTGTTGAAGCGCCAACCCATGTCCTCATCGAGTTGCCGCGCTGAGATTTCCCCCAGCAACATACCCTGTTCAAGTTCATCACGAGAGGGATGTTGGCAGAACGGGCAAGAACGCTTGGTGACACGCTCCGCTCCCCCCATGAGCGCTTCTAAAGCAACATCGAACATAACCCTTTTCTCGCAGTAGTTGGACGACCTACCATGTTCGGACGAGTGCCAAGGGTGCCCAAGCAAGCATCCGACGTCATAACGACAGTCAAAGACATCGCTCGGAAAAACCGAGTAACGAAGAGCGAATACATGGACCGGTTGGCCGCATGTCACGGTTGCGATTTCTTGCTCAAAGCAGTCGACGTGTGCTGGAAATGCGGATGCTTCGTCAAAGTGAAAGCCGCTTCACCTTCGATGAGTTGCCCAATTGGGAAGTGGTCACCGAGTGAGACTGCTGTAGATGCGACCGAGGACAACCGAGGAAAACATGATGCCGATGAGGTAAGCGCTGACTGAGTTTGCACCCAGCGTGCCTCCCTTGAGCAGCAGAATGAGACCAAAGACGACAATCATGCTGATGAACTGCACCATTATCATGTCAGTGATGACGCTTCGCGTCGGTGAAAACACCTGCACGCTACCTTGAGATAGCGATTCCATCGGCCCAAATCCTTGCGGTCGTCGTTGCATCATTTCACCTCATTATTTCGGGAGTCCCATGAATGAGCGAGCGACAGTGCCAATGCCACCGCCAACCTTCTCTATCATGTTGTCATCAGCCATCGCAGCAGCGAGAGCACCACCCATCATGGATTGTTGACTCAAAGCGAGAATCTGCTGACGCTGCATTTCAGCCTGCTGAATAGTCTGCTGACTCGAGTTCACAACTTGATTCAGGGCCATTCCTACGTTCTCGGCACTAAGCGTCTTGAGGGCGTCGGGAAGCGAAGTCATGTCCATCTTCATGGCTCCTTCCTCGTCATCAATGACAAAGGTGGCTTCTTTGAGAATCGTGAGCAACGAGAGGGACGTAGCAGTGGCAACGAGGTCGATGACTGCAGCCAGTCCACCCGTTGCGATAAAACGGTGGATTGGATTTTGAGACTGCAAGAGAGCGTTCATCAATTCCATTTCACTTGGAGGAGCGACGGGCTGTTGACCGAACTGCTGCATCTGACCGTATTGTTGTTGAGTGCCCATACCCCCCATCATCCCGTTCATGAAGGCGTTCTGTTGAGGTGGCTGTGCAACTCCGAGGCCAAACGATTGAGGATGTTGCATGGCTCCCGTTGGAGCCCCCGTTTGCGAAAGATTTAGTCCGGCGGGTTGCTGGGGTTGACCAAAGTTGAACATCAGACTCACACCTGCCCAGCGAGTCCATCGACATCAAGGTTCTGTTGAGGCGTTAACATCGCCTGTTGTTGTGCGAGGAGGGCCTGAAACTCAGCCGTTGGTAGGTTAGCCTGCTCCATTTCCCAGCGCATGTAACGACTATCGAACGTCACTTGCACCAAGTCATTCTCGCCGCTCAGCGGATTATCAAAGCGCTCGATGCGGATGGCTTTGGTGCGACCAGCATCCCGCATTAGTTCATCAAACCACGGTTCATACTTCACAACAAGGGGAGGCATGACTTCCTTCGTCCTAACCGCAGCCACAGGCACAGTCACAATGGAAACACCGCGCTTGACCTTGTCACGCAGACGCCGAGGGTTCATCTCGTTCTGCTTGTCCTCTTCAGCCTCCCACTTTGTGAGCAGGTGATAGAGATGTAGATGCTCAGGGCAATACGTGCCGCGCATTTTCTTACCCCCAGTCACGCGGTCACGAGCGATGAAGGCTTCCGGTTGACCGGTTACTGGATTCTGCCAATACATCTCGTCGAGGCTACGCCCTGTCCCCTCATCGCAGATGCGCATGTAGAGATTGTCGTGCTTGATGAGTTCAGTGACGTTGCACCCGTCGACAACACATACGCCGGTGTCCTTCGCATAGCGATGCTTGTTACCGGCCCAGCGAAGAGGGTTGAAAATGCTACGCTTAGCAGGCTGAAGCAACTTGTAGGCCTGTTTGATGTCCCTCCGACGTGCTTTTCGAGGGTCAGGGTGGGTGCTCGGATAGAAGTTCACCTTCGGAACTTCGAGGTTTTGATGGGCTGCTACTTCCTGCATACCTTGCTGGGCAGCCATCATCTCAGTCAAGGCTGCTTGTGTGAGTTGCTCATTCCCTTGCGTCGCTAACGTCGCAAGGTGCGCAGCATTGCTCTGGTAAAGCGCAGGATTATTTGAGATTCTTGGTAGCATCGAAGACGCCCTCCACAGGTTCCATGACTACGACCATCTTCCCATCTTGGACATGGAAGCGCCAATCCACATCATCTCCAGCGGAGAGGTTGAAGTGGTTGATAATCCACATGGGCACGGTGGTTCGCAAACTGCCCGTCTTTGACGATGCAGCATGCAACGTAGTCGTGGAAACATTTCTGCCCATGGGCTCACCAAGAGCGATGCAAATAAAAGCCTTCCTGATAGGTCAATCAAGAGGTCAAGAGGTCCAGCATGGTTTTCTCGACGTTCCATCCGATACGTGTTGCCATGAACGAGCGCTTAGTTGGAATGCCTGCTTTTTGCAGACGAATAAGGTCGTCCCTGAAGGGGTCGAAGACCTTGTGCTCCCCAATACGCCCGTCGTGCCACAACTTCGATGCCGTTTCGTCAAAGAAGCGGTCGGCTTTATTGGCAACCAACATCACAAGACGAGGTGCGTAACGACGACCGCGAAATCTTGCTTTGAAAGAGCGGTAACGATAATCTCTCGTAATGAGGCGGTCAACGAGAAAACGAAAGCCAGCAATCTGCTGCAAGCCTTCGTCCCCTCCCTTGAACGCACGCTCATCGAACACGTAGACCACGGCCTCAACACCACGGGTGACCATGTCTTCGACCCACAGATTCCAAAATCGCTCTTGGCCACCGACATCTGAGGAGTAGACCACTCGTTTCTGACCTTCCCACCCGATGCGCTTTCGAGTCGGTTTCGGCATTTTGTAGGCCCCGATGACCTTGAACATCTTTTCGTGAGTGGTGCGGTCCTCGTCTGAAATGGCTTCCATCTCACCGGGTGTGGTCATGTATCGGTCGAGAGTAGTTTTTCCGACTTTGGGGGCCCCGTAGATTCCGACTTTTCGCGGTCGCCACGAATTGTAGAGGGCTTGGCCCCACACGGCAGCGCCAACCAATGCTGTCCCTGCAGGCTCAACCATCCTGACACCTCTACCACCACTTCAACCAATTGGCGAAGTCTCTCAACTTTTGTGCTGCCCAGTCGATAGTCGACTCATAGACGCTGAACTCAGTGTTGTGAAATTCAATACCGCTCACGACGAGTGCTGTTAGAACAGATGCGAGGAGCGTCTTAACCCAACCCCACGCTCGTTCATATGTCGTATCAACCGTGTTAGCAAGATGAATCGCTCGAAGGGTTTCCTCAGTCGCATTGTCGGACACCGTCTTGAAGATACGGCCCATGCACTTCACTCCACCTTCTTGACGTATCGCTTGTCAGGCGTGCCGTCTTTCTTCAGCGGAGTGCTTTCAGGATTCTCCTCAGCAACACCCAGACTGAGGGGTGATTGTGAGTGAGCGGTATGAGTAGGAATGCGACTGCCGTCAAAGTGACTTGCTGCCCCACCGCGACTGTCATATTGACCGACGAGCGACGGTGAGCCACCGCGCACACCCCAACTCGGGGGCATCTGACCGGGATTAGCCTCCATCCAGCGCAACTCTTTCTCGAGTTGTGCTTCTTGCATGCGTAGTTCCATTTCCGCACGACGCTCGTCGAATGAGTGCTGCATGTTGCGATACTTGCTTGTGCGTTCCCGGTCGATTTGAGACATGCGGGCACGCTCTCGCATACCCTGCTCGAAAAAGACCTTGAACATGTAGTAAGCGATACCTTGGATGAAAAACGCCCCCATGGCGTAAGTGAAACCGTTCAGCATTGGCGTGTCGTTTTTGAGCCAAAGGTCAGCATCGAAAACGCCGATACCTACGCCAACCAGCGTAGACTGAGCGAGAATCAACCCAAGTAGGCGAATTTCGGCCTCGTGTTGCATGTCGTCATCCATAGCGACCACTGATGAGGGCACTGCTGAGGTAGACATAAATGTTCCCGCTTTGATTGTCCGTCGTTGTGCAGGTTGTCTTGAGATAAGTCCTTACTATTCTCTATACTACTACTATGATATATAATATTAACAATACAACAGAGACAACGTGCTACTCGCGTATAGGCGTTATGCGAATAGATGAGCACCGCCAAACATCGGTTGCACCAGTTCGCTCTCCTCTTCCTCGTCAGCGTGCCGTTCTTCGAGCATGCCGACCATGGCTGTAGCGATTTTCTTGTCCTGTTCATCCATCGGCCCCTGCATCAAATTGCGCAATATCTCGACGTCGTCTTTGACGGACTTGACAACGCGCAACGTGCCTTTGTCCCTGAAGTGACGAGCACGGTTGGAGTGTTCGGGCTCAAGAGTCAACTTGCCGCCCTGCGTGTGACTGACGTCCATGTGGTCGTGACTGCCCATGATGCCACGGCGTCGACGCTCGCGGTTGAGTTCTTCACGATACTTGACTTGGTCAGGGCGCTTGTTGTATGCAGCGTCGTATTCCCTCTTGTGACGCATGGCTTCAGGAGACTGGCGCTCTTTGACGAGCACTTCTGAGCGAAGGAAACCCCCTGATGCCATACGGGCAGCGCGACCTCGCTGCGGTCTACGCTCCTCCTCCGACGGATAGTAGCGTTCGTCAAAGGCCCGATGTGGATTTTCAACATCCCACTCGGGAAACTCCTTGGCCATTCGTGCCATGGCAATTCGATTTGGGTGCTCCGGGTGTCCAGCGTCCATGATTTCCATTTGCTTTTGGCGAGGCAACGCGGCAGTCTGCTCGGCAGCATCGAAGTAATGCTGTAGGTAGCGATGGTATTGCTCAAATGCTTCATCGGGGTAATGCTGATGCGTGTCCTGTCGAAATAGACCGTTGTAGGCATCGGTCTCATATTCACCGCTGGCGGGGTCATTCCAGTAGGATTCCTTCCTCGCTCCGTCTTTGTTGGCGATGAGGTCGACGATGGCTCGTTGCTTGTCGTGCAAGTCATTGTGGTCGATGAGTGGGTAACCTAAGTCGAAGGCCTCTTCCATGTATTCGTTCGATTTCAACATCGTTTGCTGAGCCTTGAGTAACTGCCAAGCGATGTTCATCGGTGAGCCGCGAATGAAGCGAGAGTAGGTTGACATGGCACCACCGGTGCCAAAGGAGTCGAAGCATGCCTCGCACAGATTGTATTCGATAGGAGTATTGGGTCGACCACGGGAAGAGTAACCTGCTTTGTATTGTGCTGGGTTTTGCTTGCACATTTGACACATAGTGTCGGGACTGAGAATATCACCGCTCGAGAGGTGAGAGGGAGTATCGTAGTCAATTTCAAAATCTTCTGCTTTACCAATCTGACTGCCCGTCGACGCTGCACTACGAGCCGTCTCGATGGCGCGTTGTTCTTGGTCACGGCGCTGCTGCATATTCTGCATTTGACTGTCGTGCATTTGTTGTTTGGCTTGTGAGGCGGCTTGCGACAGCGTCTTCTGCTTGTCTGTCATCATGCCTTCAGTCGTTTTTGTCGCATCTTTGGCACGCTCAGCAACATCACCAACTTTGGAGGCTACTTCGCTACCAATCTCGGCGGCCTTGCTACCGGCGACTTTTGCTGCTCCTCCGACCTTGCTCGCAGCGGCTTTGCCTGCTACTTTAGCAGAGCCAAGAGCAGCACGACCCGCAGCGGCAATTGCGGGTAGAAACTTCTCAACCTCGTCAGGGTTGAACGCTTCCGCCATGGCAGAACCATGGGCCGTGCTGACAAAAGCCTGCCGCTTAAGAAGCGGAATCAACTGTAGAGTTCTCTTTCCTCAGGCGTGGGATAATCGAGGATGTGGCGTGGATAACCAAAACCACTACTGCTCTGAGGGAATTTCGCATCATCGTGCGTCCGCTGCAAGTAGTTGGGAACATTCCTTCTGTGGTCACCGGGAACCCTGTTCCGCTCCTTGTCAACAACTGACTGCATCACTTCGCTGGCTCTCTCGCCATCATACATTGTTCGGTTAAATTCAGGACCTTGCGCGATGGACATACCAGCACGATAGTCTGCTGCTTGCTCTTCAGGAGACAGTGGGGAGCGCATGGTGCTGAAAGGCCTCGCAATGCGCCGCTGTTCAGCGGCTCCCAAATCCAAGTTCAAGTTTGGATAAAGGCCCTTAGTTTGGTGGCTGTTTTCCCTGTTTCGCTGAAGCATGCCGTAGATGGCGGGGTGAACGGTCCCCATGGAGCGAGCGCCAAAGCGGTCAATTTCGGGGTTACCTTCTTGGAAGAACTCGAAGTCTTCAGCGCCTCCCGCGATTTCACGAGGCGAGCGCTCTACGAACATCTGCTGCTCAGGCAGCGCTTTGTTCAAAAAAAAATGATGGTCAAGCAGGGCACGGAACGCTTTCTGCAGCGGCTCCGCCTCCTGAGGCATAGGTGCCTCGCCCTGTGGGTTCGCAGTGGCCTTCGGTTGCTGAGCCATATGCTGTTGGAGGAGGTTGAAGGCGTGGGCCTTCTCCTCGGGCGGCAAGTCTGCCAATTCACCCATCGACATCTGCAAGTATTCCTCGACGCCCTTGCGCAGTTCGTCGTCATGCATCGCCTTGGAGATGAGTTCATCGAACAAAGCAACACCATACACGGTGCTGAAGTGATTCATCTTGACGATGTCAAAAGCGGCATCAAACGCACTGCTCATGACCATGGGATGATGTCGCTTGATAAGAAGTTACTGTTCAATCAGAGTAGAGGCGTCGGAGGTTGGCCTCCCTCTCAAGGGGACCGCCCGAAAGGAGTCATGCGGCATCACGGCGTGAATTCGGGGTAGCGTGTAAATGACGGGTCAATGCCGAAAAGCCGCTTTTGCTCACGCATTTGGTCCCCCTCTTCTTGCCTCATTTGTCGCTGAGCCAGCCCTTCGGGGTGGAACTGAGAATGGGCAATCGTCGGGTCGCGGTAGCCGTGCACAGCCACTTGCGCTCCGACATCAGGGTCGAAAACCGTGTCAGGTTTCAGATAACGCTCCATCTCCACGCCGCTGTTTGGGTCAGGTGATGCGACGACTTGCGACCTGCGAGAATACACCGGCATACCCCGCCTCGACATCAACCCCTGAATGGCAGGATGAGCGACTCTCGCGTTAGCGGGGTAATAGTCGTAGTCAGGCTCCCCGCTCATCTGCGCCTCGAAAGATTGGACATTTTTTAGCCCGCGAATCCCACCCACGGGCAACGCAGGCGGCATCTTCCTTGGCTCGAAACTACCGTCACCGATTCGCATGAGCGTATCTCTCTCAGCCTTAACTACAGCCCACGCTGCGTCAAAGGCTTCGCTCATGGTCGCCGCATGAGGTTGGCGGTTAAGAGCCTACTCTTGCTCAAAGGGGTCTCCGAGAAACCTCGTGAACCAAACATCCGTTCCAGCAAAGTCGTCTATCCAGTAGAAGAGTTCATCGGGGTCGACTTTTGCTGCGTAGGCGATGATGCTTTGCTCAAGCATTTCATGCAGTTCTTCGACCATGCCGAGCAGCAACTTCTTCGTAACTGCTCCGTCTGTTTCCAATTCTTCAGGGGTCATATCCAGCAAGGTGCTATACATGTAGTGCATCTCGAAATTTTCGAGTTCACACCCCGTAACTGGTCCCTGAAGCACGAGCGATGCAAACCGCTCAGCCTTCTTCATCTTCGCATCGTGTTCTTCGGTTTGTAGGTCATTTACCATACCTACTCGCAGGGCGTTCCTGACTTAAGACTACCGAGTAAAAAAGTGAGTAAATACTCCAATGCGCTCGATTAGCAATGCGTTTCGAGAACCACCGGCTGAAGATTTTTGGCCGTGAAAGCGAGCCGTCGAGCGGCTTCGAGTCCTCGCTCGTCGATACCAGTGTCGAAACCCCATGCGCGAATGTGACGCGTGAGCATTTCCGTAGAAAGGTTGGCCCCACTACCCTCAGCGAACGGACATCCGCCGAGGCCGCCGATTGACGAGTCAAATTGCCGGATTCCAGCAAGCAAACCGGCTCGAATGAGTGAAAGCGGACGTGCTTCATCCCCTCGATGGTGCAAATGCAATGCCGGGACCATCTCATTCTCATGCGCAACTTCAGCAGCAAGGCTGACGTCCATGGGTGTCGCACAGCCAACCGTATCGGCGAAAACGACGGTTTTACCGAACATTTTGGCGTCCCGAACCATGATTTCGAGGTGTTTTCGGTCAAAAGAGCCGCTATCGGGGCTCCCAAAGGCCATGGAAATGTAGACTCGGACCTTGTCTTTGGGGTAATCGTGCAAAAAGGTGCGATATGAGAGCATCAACTCGTGGTGACGCTTCCCCATGTTGCGCATGCAGAAAAACTCGCACGGGGACAGCACGATATTCAGTTTTTCGGCCCCAACGGCCCTCGCACGGTCAAATCCACGCTGATTGAGCACCAAAGCCGACCCCTTTCCGGTAAAGACCTCCTCAGCACCCGCCATTTGCGGCAAAACCTTGGGGTGAACGAAGGACACCTCCTCGATGTTCTGAACACCCGCATTGTAGAGTGACTGGATGAGTTTTCGACGGTGTTCGATGGGAACAACGTGAGAAAGAGACTGAAGACCGTCTCGAGGGCCAACTTCGTAGATGTCAACTTTCATGACCCGCAGGAGTGCGGTGTGGATTTAACACCGCCGGTCACTGTTGTGCCATGCGAAGGCGTCTCGCAAGTTCGACCTCGTCTTCAGGCGTCAGGGGGCTACCGTCTGCCATGAACGAGTCGATGATGTGCTGCGGTGAGCGGGTAGGTGGCGTTTGCGTTGTTGCTTCCGCGCGGTCTACCCTTGAAATGCCAAACAAGGGGGCCAAAGCGGTGAAGCCGGTCCTGTCGTGCATATTCATGTAGTCCGATGGCTCGCCAAAGGAAGTGCCAAAACCTTCTCTGGCGGGGGTGTCACGACCCGATACTTCTGTCCCAAACGAGCCAATGACAGGAGAACTACGAGTATAACGAGTCGCACGGTCACGCATCGACATCACCCTTGGGTCAATGGTTCCTCGATTGCGAATCTCCAAGGAGGGGTCGTATCCATCTTCAACACCATCGGCCAAATTAAAATTAGGAGGGGTGTCGGGGTGTGCTAACGGGTCACGCTGTGACCCATATGACCTGTCCCATGCTTGTGAATAGGGGTCTGACTTGAGCACGGACCAAGCCAAGTCGAAGGGGCTCATTGGCTCACCTCAAATTCAGTAACGGTAACCCATAGGGTCACTCGGTTTGCTGGCCGAGATGTCCGTCAACGGCATCGGCTCACGACTGCGGAAGCCGGGACGAGGCTCCGACGGAGAGCGCTCACCACGCCGCTGCTCACGGGGCTTGCCCGCCGAAAGCGACATCGTGCCGCCCGGAGGCATCGTGCTGCGCGGCTCTCGCTGCTGCGAGCGCTCTTGCATGGCTGCGCGGAGTGCTTCAGGGCTGCTTTGTTGCTTGAACGGATTGGGCGGAGCGCCTCGGTGACGGTCGTCCAAGTTGCGCGAGTGCGGGTCAGGCAGAACACGCATCGCATCAATGCGAGCCTGATGATAGGCGTTCGCACGGTCCATGGCTTCGTCGCTGTCGTATTTGATGATAGACCACGCGGCGTCGAACGGTCGGACCATGGACCCCCGATGATGTCGCTTGATAAAACGTTACTGGACAAACACGCCTCGAGCGTTTTCATTCTCACGCGCCACGCTATCGGGTGAAATCTGCGGCTGGAACGGCTGACCAGTCAGTGGAAGAGCAGTCTGGGCATACAGTTTCGAGCCAAAGGTCGGGTTCGACACATCGTCGCCCCGCCGGTTGAGCATCGTCTCATCAGTGAACACATTGGGCGAGTCGCCGTCGTAGAGTTGAGCCCGTCGCCTCGGCGCCTCAGGGAAACGCAGTCTGTCAATCGTGCGCCGCCTCTCCCAATCAAAGTTATCTGTTTCAGGGTCGAAAGGAGGTCGCGCCAAGATTTCCCGAGCACGCTCACCGGGCACCACGATGTCCCGATTTCGGAATAGATGCTTGCCGCCTCGCATTATTCCAATTGTCTTTGGTCGCTCGTCGTCACTATTCTCGTCGACGAATGGCACCTGAGTGCGGTGGAAGGGCTTCAAGTCACCGTATTGTCCGCTGGTGTCGTGGAACTCAGGGACGTGCGTGTAGTGCAGAAGTTCAGCCGTGCTGCCGGGAAGGCTCTCTTGTGGGTGGTAACCAACCCTGATGTCGGGCGGCAAAGTTTGGATGAATTTGCGATGGAAGGGGTCGGAATACTCTTCATTCCGGCTGTCGGACTCAATGTCGAAACCATGGCGAAGGAGGTTCTCAATCAGTGTCCGGTAATGCCCTTGTCGCCGATGCGCCTCATCCGTGTGACCGTAGTAGTTACGAATCTTGTTGTTTCTGTCAGCCTCGATGTAGGAAAGAATGTCGCCGTCGTGGTCTTCAAGTTGGTAAGTTGACCTTCCTTGGAACGGTATCTCTGGCTCTGCAGGAACTCTACGAATCAACGCAGGGGTGCGTAGGCGCGTTCGAGGCTCCCGTCCAAATCTTCGCTCACTCTCAAAGTCCTCACTCGGGATGAGGCGTTCCTGCATGAAGTGAGGCTGGAAGTTGGTGGAGTTCCTTTTGTAATCAGGATAGGCATATCGGGGAATCGTGCGCCCCACGAAACCCGGTAGGCGCTTTTGTTGCGTGTGGTGTATCAACGTAGGTTGCGCCTTCTTGAGAGTGTTCCACGCGACGTCAAACGCGGCACTCATGCTCACGCACAAAGGCCACCCGGATTTCAAGCCATTGTCAATCTTAGGTAGCGAAGCAGGTAGAATTGTTTTTTTGTTGAAATTTTTGTGGAAAGGTGTGCGTGGTCATAAGGAGCGTAGCAAGCCCGCGTAGCCTAACGCTCCGGCTAAGGGGGCCGCGTAGCAAGGGCACTGCGGCGCTGTGCTTTCCACACCACCCTCGGCGTAGCAAGCCCCCTTGCGCGGTGGGGCCTGCCGGTGTGAGACGGCGGAGCGTAACGCTCCCGAAGGGAGCGTGTCGCTCCTTCCCATGGCGGCCCGTGCAGCGTTACGCTACTGCGGTGCTGCTTCATAGGCGTGGGCCAAAACCGTGGCGCAGCGCAGCGTTATGCTGCCCGCTTATGAGCCAACATCGGCGCAGCGTTTTGCTACGCCGCCGCACGCTGAGGTCGGAGCGTGACGCTCCTCGCTCGTCACAGCGTTAAGCCGCATCCCCTTCTGCCCGATGACCCCCACCCATATGGGTGGTTTGTGCCACCCTCCTTCGGACGTAGCACGACCGGCGTAGCATACGCATCGAGCACCCCAAAGCGTTGACTGAGAGCCTTCCATACTTAAAGCACCATCATAGAGAAGGGATGGAGAACGAAAGCATGAGCAACGAAACCCCAGCACAGACATACAGACAGAAAACGAACACCTTGGTGCGCCGCATTACGGCGTTCCTCAAGGGGCGAGCGAAGACCCTCACGGTGGACGCGAACATCGACCACGGAGCGCCCCTCTTCGGGAAGCACTTCGACGGCGAGGCCCGCACCTACACCCGCGATGAGGTCATCGCCGCAGTGAACCGCATGGTCGAACTGTGCCGCAACCCCGAGACGGGCAAGCCCCACGGACAGGTCGCCGGTGCCTTCGACGCGAAGGGCCGCGCTGCCTTGACCGGCGCTCCCGCCGCTGCCCGCATCACCACGCAGGTCAACCGTGGGGGCACGAACGTCCTCGTGGCGCACCTCATCGGCCCCTTCCGTGGCGAGAAGCACAAGCACGCCGCCGCTGACGCCTTCCGCCGCGCCACCAAGGGCGACGACCTCGTGGTCTACACGGTCACCGGCGTGCCCGGCGAGTGGACGAGCAAGAGGCACGCGGTGAAGGCGGGCGCGAAGGCCCTCTTCCCCAACGCGTGGAAGGCCGCGAACAAGATGGCCGACGCCGACGAGGCCACCGCCGAGCGCAAGGCCATCAAGGCCCGCGTCCCCGTCCTCGCCAACGGCAAGGCCACCACCGCCACCCGCAAGCCCAAGAGCACCGCCGCGCCCGCCGCCACGGTGAACATGAGCGCAGCGCAGGCGAAGACCATGGCCGCGACCATGGGCGCCACCGCCGCCGAGTGCAAGACCAAGAAGACCGCCGTGGCCTTCCTGCGCACCCGTGGCCTCAACGTCTGAGACGCACCACGCGACCACGCACGACACGTCGGCCCGACCGACGTGGCCGCGCCCCTCACCGCTGCGGCGGTGGGGGGTGCCCTCCTCCGGCCCCTCACCCTCGCGGGTGGGGGGCCTTTTTTTTGGCCTCCCGCGCTTTGCTACGCGCGGACCGCGTAGCGGCCTCGCTTCGCTCGGGGGTGGGCGGCTATTCGCCGCCTCGCGCTCGCTTCGCTCGCGCGGATGCGCTCTCCCGGCTCCGGTTCCCACGCTTCCATCCATATGGGTGGGGTCACCTATTCGACCTACACCTGCTCAGGATTTCGACCTGACTGACAGCGAAGCGCACGCCCTGTGCTGCCTGACTTAACCACGGCGGGCGCAGGAGGGCGACGAGCCACCCCCGAATCATGGCGGCGCCCGTAGGTTATGCGTAATTCCCCTATACGCATACACGTGTAGAAACGCAACGGACCTACAGTTGTATAGGTTGTCTTATTATTATTGTATACATACTTGTTATTCTAACAAACAAAGCACCCCCCCGAGACTCGGACAGGTGTTGTAATCGTATAGACGACAAGCGGGACAGGGGCGACAACCGTTCAGCACCACGGTTTTCCATCTTCCTTACTTAAAGCATCATCACTTTCTGGTTCCATGGAAACCGAACACTCCATTGAGCAAGACTGCACTGACGACGGCACCCCCATTCCCTCGTGGGCATTCACGGCGCCACCTCCCATCTCCACGGCCAACCCCGTGGGCAGCGTGAGCATCTGCGGTTGCGGTTTCGGCCACGTGTTCCCACCCGTGGTTCAGTGGCACATGGAGCGTTGCCCCCACGCTGAGGTGGTCGCATGATTGGACCGCAAGCATGGGAGAACCTGCGCTCGACCAAGCGAGAACATTTCGTCATCGTTGAGGGTGGCGGGAAAGTCTACACCTACACGTTCGTGAACGCATGGGAGATGTTCGACTCAGGCACCGAGATGGTGGAGTGGTGCGAGGCCGATGCCCGAGACAACAATGGCGAATACGCCGACACCACGGAGGTGAGCGCATGAGCGCGGATGTCCAGCACTTGATTGACCGCATTGATGCAGGCGAAGATGTCTTCATGTCGGACTTGTCGGACTTGGACGCTTACCAAAGCACGGCTCTCGCTGCTCGCTACCCGGACATGCGTTCATGCTACACTTGCGAAGTCCTCACTACCGATTGGGACTTGATTCCTGAAGGGTATGAATGTGCATCTTGCTCAGGCGAGAACCGCACCGACTACGAGAACAAGAAGTGGGGAGGCGAGGAAGAATGACGAACACGATTACACAAGACGAGATGCGGACGATGCTTGACCACTTCATGGAGGTCCACGTTGACAACGTGAAGGACTTCATCGGACCGAACGCAGGCGACGCATCCTTCTTCCGCACCTTGCACGGGAGCATCGACGAGGCTCAATACGAGGAGGCTGCGCGGCGCCTGCAAACCTACAGTAACACGCAGTTGCCTTGGCTCCTCAGCACCATCGGCATGGACAACATGGACGGGCAACAGTTCCTCCACAACCTCGCCAATCAGGGGCGCGAGTCTGCTCAATACATGGAGGGCGTCAAGTCCCTGCGCTCCTTGATTGATGACGCCGCACGCCGCGCAGTCAAGACCGGTGAACGGCAGGGCCTCTCCTCGTTCATCGGGCAACTCGCGGAGGAACTCTTCGGTCACGTTGCGCACGAGCGATTGGATGCTGTGCCTGACGTGGCCGCACTCTACGATTCCCTCGTTCAGAAATACACCGAGCAGCAGGCGCAGGCTGAGGTCTACCGACGTGAGGCTGCGACCATCAACTGCGAGGTCTACGAGGACACTTGGTATGGCCGCAACGATGTGAACAAGCGGTGGCCCAAGAAGAGCAAGCGCATCGCCATGAAGTTCCCCTACGACAAGGCGCTCATCAACGCAGTGAAGTCAGCCCTCGTAGGGCAGGGGCGCTGCATCTGGAAGCCGGGCATGAGGGCGTGGTCCCTCAAGATGGAGCCCGCCCTCATTGACCGTGCGTGTGAGGTCTTCGAGGACCACGGTTACTACGCCGACCAACTGCGCCCACTCAAGGCACAGTGCGAGGCTGCACCCAAGTCCGACTCCGAGGTTCAGGCGAGCGTCGAGGGTGACTCCCTCGTTCTCAAGTGGCCTTGGCTTCAGGACGATGACCTGCGTGGCCAAGTCATGGCTATCGTCAAGGGTATCATGGGTCGCAAGTGGAACGGTCAACGCAAGGCGTGGCTTGTGCCTGTGGCTCAGGGTGCTTTCCTCAAGGGCCGACTCGACGGCGTGTATCAGCCATTGGCTGACGCCATCGCTGCACTGCCTGAACTCAACACCATCATCGGTAACACCGCCGAGCGCATTGCCATCAGCAGTGCTGCTGAACTCAACGACGAGAGCATCATCGAGGACATGCGTGAGCGACTGACCAAGGTGTTCCCTGCAGGCCGTGAACTCTACCCCTTCCAATACGTCGGCGTCCGCTTCGCTGAGTTGGCGAACGGGAAGGCGCTCATCGGTGACGACATGGGTGTGGGCAAGACCATCCAAGCCTTGGCCTACGCTGCCCTCCACCCTGAGCACCACCCCGTGCTCGTGGTGTGCCCTGCGAACGTGAAGTTCAATTGGCTGAAGGAGGCACGCGCATGGTTGAGCATCTACGAGACTGAGGTCATCAAGACCGGCAAGCAAGACGTGCCTGACGCTGATGTTGTGGTCATCAACTACGACCTCATGAGCAGGCAGCGTGACGCGCTGCTTGACCATGGCTTCAACACGGTCATCTTCGATGAGTCGCATTACCTCAAGAACTACAAGGCTCAGCGCACGCAGGCCAGTCTTGACGTGGCCAACGCAGCCAAGAGCGTGCTCGCCCTGTCCGGCACTGCCATCACCAACAGGCCGAAGGAGTTCTTCACCACCCTCAACCTCTTGCGCCCGGCTGAGTTCCCCTCGTTCTTCTCCTTCGGCAAGCGCTACTGCGATGCCTTCGACAACGGATTCGGTTGGGACTTCAGTGGCTCATCCAACGAGAAGGAACTGCACGAGCGCACCCGCACCGTGGCCATCCGCCGACTGAAGAAGGAGGTCATGGCTGAACTGCCCGACAAGATTCGACAGATTGTGGACGTGCATCCGACGAGCAAGGAACTGAAGGAATACCGAGACAACTCTCGCCGGTGGGGTGCTGAATACGAGATGCACAAGGAGCGAGGCACCATGCCTGCGGGCTTCGTGCTGAACATGCTCACTGACCTGCGCCATCACGCAGGGCGCATGAAGACTGGCGCCACCGCACGGTGGGGCATCGACTACCACTCCACCACCGGCAAGCCTCTCATCATCTTCACTCACCACCGTGACGTGCAAGAGATGGTGACCGATGAACTGCAAGCCGCACATGCCAAGTTGACCAAGGCTGAGCGTGCCTCCTTCGGTGCGCTGACCATTGACTACATCAACGGCAGTGTCTCCCCCGAGAAGCGGCAGGCCGCAGTGGAGCGTTTCCAATCCGGTGGCACGCAGTTCCTTGTGTGCTCCACGGTTGCTGCCAAGGAAGGACTGACCTTGACCGAGGCGGACACCGTGGTGTTCGTCGAGCGTGAGTGGGTTCCCGGTTGGGAAGAGCAAGCCGAAGACCGTGTGAACCGCATCGGTCAAGACGCCGAGACTGTTCACGCAGTCTACCTGTCCGTTGCCGGAACCATTGACGAGAAGTTCAACGCCGTGGTCGAGGAGAAGCGCAAGATTGTCTCCGCCATCATTGACGGTGGTGAGGTGGGCAAGCGTGACGGCATCGCCAAGGCACTGCTCAAGGCCATGGTTGACGCAGGCGAGATGCCTGCTGACATGCTCGGTAACTTGGGGGTGGGCGCTTGAACGAAGGTGGCGCTTGCCCTGAGTGCGACATGCCCGTCCTCTTCATCTACCATGCTGGGGACGGCGGCTCTTGGAAATTCAACTGCACTTTCTGTGGGGAGGCGAGCGAATGAGTGAAGGACTGAAGCCTTCCTTACTTAAAGCAACATCAACATTGAGAAGACAACTGAGGGAACAACCATGCTGAATTGGATGAGAGAACGACGAGCGCGACGGATGAAGGCACTGATGGAAGAGGCCATCGGAGGTGCGATGGAACAGAACCTGCACGAGTTGGCACGCCGCATCAACTACGAGTTGTTGTGGGACCAAATGGACGTGGGCACTGTGGCCGAGAAGGTTGCCGAGCAATACGACGTGCGTGATATGGCCGAGCACTTCCATCCAAGCAGGATAGCGCAACACCTCGACCTGAATGACGTGGCTTACGAACTGGACCTGAGCGACCTCGCTTACGAAGTGGACTTGAGCGACCTCGCTGACCACATCAACGTGAGCGAAATCACTGTGGATGAGAACGAGATTGCACGGAAGATGGCTGAGAACATTGACGTGAGTGACGTCGCCAAGGAGTTGGACGAGACGTTGATTGCTGACGCACTCGCTTCAGCATCGGCGGCACTCACCGACACACGCATCAACGCACTGGTCGATTGCCTGAACTCGATTGAACTTACCATCTTCAAGATGCGGCAAGGCTTCGAGGGGGCACAGTGAATGAGCGAGCGACGAAAGAGCATCCTGTTCTTCACCCGCGTCTGCTTCTACTGCACGGGGAGCCTTGCGTTCCTCGTCAGCATCGGCGTGGAGGTGAGCGCATGAGAAAAACATACATGGATGGATTAGCAGAAGGCTACGAAGCGGCCCTGAAAGAGATGGAAAGAATACTTCATGAACTTGCAGATACCTACGCGATGCTTGAAGAACA
>Ga0181393_1000020_pt1 | contig 46799 bp, 48 predicted proteins | sample 16SPOviralmetaG_FD_130122 | JGI IMG/M metagenome (GOLD analysis project Ga0181393, IMG submission 130122) | Marine viral communities from the oligotrophic San Pedro Time Series (SPOT) site, San Pedro Channel, CA, USA - 16 SPOT_SRF_2010-10-21 | ecosystem: Environmental > Aquatic > Marine > Strait...
GAAATGTACATTGTGTCCCTTAGATGCTGGTAACCAAGTGATAGTATCTCCTGCATCGATATTAGCTACATCGACTGAATACACCATCTTTTCTTTACCTTTTTTATTTAGCATCTCGATATCCATATCTGCGGCAAAAGTAGAACTTACTGCTAATATGAATCCTAAAAATATTCCATAAAATATTGCCATATTAATATAATACTCCCATTTTGGTTTATTCTCCATCATCTTCCCAGGCCCATTTAAACGGCCTGTTGTTCCTCATTAGACTACTGTATTTATCATTTGTATTATCATTTAATCTTTGTAAATGATATCCAGCCTCTGCGTCTATATTCTTTATTTCATTAAATACTCGAAGGTTGCGATTTATTTCGTTCTGCCACGCCATCTTTAAATATAATTTATATACAAAAGTATTTACTGCATCGCATACATGACAAGTTCTTTCTAATCCGTACGTTAATACTGACATTTTTTCCTCTTTTAAAAAAATTAAAACTTAAGAGCGGACCGAAGCCCGCCCCCTAGATTAAATCCAATACCTGTAAGAAGGTATGCTTTTTGGTCTTTGAATTTCCTTAACTCTTCTTTCAAGATCCGCTAAGTCGATAGATTCAGATAAAAATTTCTGTTCTGCCGTCATAGGTCTTGAAGGTATTATGCTAAGTAGTTTCGTTAAGTAGTTGCGCATCTGTGCCATTGGTTGGTCTCCCAGTTCCGATTGAAATTTTCTGGGGTCGCTTTTCTTTTGGTAGGATTACTTCTATTTTGACAGTTAGAATCCCGTCCGTTAGATCAGCACCACTGACTTCTGCGTACTCTGAAAGCCTGAACGATTTTAAAAATTTTCGACCTGATATGCCTCTGTGGACATATTTTTTATCTTTTTCTTTACCACTATCACCTTTAATCGTTAATACGTGATCTTTCAGTTCAATATTAATATTGTCCTTAGAGAATCCGGCAATCGCTAATTCTATATCATACTCGGTATCACCATGTTTAATTACATTGTGAGGTGGATATGAGTCATTTGCGTGATTTGTGATTTGTTCTAGTTCGTCAAAAAGATGGTCGAAACCTAAAAAAGCGTTCCTAGGGAACATAAAAGTACCAGTCATAGTTGCCTCCTAATTTAGCAAGGTTAAAATTTATAGGCCTGATTTCTCAGCACCTATAGTTATATATACAAAAGAGTTATTCATCTAGTGAATAACTGCGATGCAAATAATGCATAGTTATTATTTTCTTTAACAATTCTGTTAAAGTTTTCTTTGTTGTGTTTATTAATAAAATAAGAATTCTTTCTAACAAAAATCTTATTAACTTTTTTATTCAACCAAGGATATTCTTTAAATCCTAGTTTTTTTAAATCAAAGTCACCGTTGTATATAAAAGGTTGACCTATCATTAAAGCTTTCCAAACGTGATCTTTCTTAATAATTTTTACAACGGCAGATTTTTCCATTTCTTCTGTATTCCACCATTCTTTATTATCAGTAATAATATCATGATCTACGTCTTTTAATACGTTAAACATTCTATGCTGTATATAATGAGGACCATAAAAATTCCATAGTTTTACAGGAAAAGAATTTATAGAAATTATTCTATCATCGTCTAAATTACTGTCATTACATAACACTTTAAAAGAAATTATAGAATCAGATATAGGTTCATCAATTGAGAGATGACCACAACTAATAATTATTTTAATATTATTACTTACTAGGAATGCCATTAAATCAAAACACATATCATGAAGTTTTGAATACATTTCTTCTAAATTAAATATAGGAATAAGAAAAATATTATTCTCTGATCGATCATATTTGGAAAATCGATCACCATGTATACATCTATATTTTACGTTAATATCAGTAAAACAATTTAAGAATGATTCATCTGCTAGATAATAGTCAAACTTATTTTTATCTTCTACCCATATTGTTATTTCCTGCCGATGTTGTATTTCGGAGACAGTTCCCAATTATTCTTGTCCTTAAATGATATAATCTTAATTTGTCTAAGTGGTGCCATCGGATTTAAGTTATCCACACCTTCAATAGTTACAAGACCCCAGTCTGACATAAGAGTTGCTATTGTATTTCTTCTTCCAATATCTGCTTCTTCTAGATTAGATTTCTTTCCATCTAATAAAAATAGTTCTTTGAAATGCACAATAAAGTAGCGTCCTTGTTTGTGGAGGATGTGACAGGACTGATATAACTTTTTATCTTTTCTTGATGCTACACCGATTCGGGTAAGTGTCTCTCTGACTTTTAAAAAATCGTCAGGTTCGTTAAGAGAAACCTCTAACATTAAATCTGGGTTCCACTCAACTAAAGTGTCTAATTCTTCCATTTTAAAACTCACGGTTTATTATATTATATTATTCGTTGATACTATTTATAAAACTACCGACTTCTACCGCCTTTACTGATCTTTTTACGAATAACATCTAACTGGTCTTTCGTGAGTATTGAAAGAACTTGATAAGCTTTGTCTCGTGAATAACCATAATATTCTTTTATAACTTCAACATCTGCAGATTTATCTGCTTTATTCCATTTAGAGAATCTTTTTCTTTTTCTTATTATTTGTTTTAAGAAGTCATACTGCATGCGTGAATCAATTTGAGCATACTTATTCATTTCATTTGCGTATATTACAGTATCATTGTAGTATGACAATCCTCTATTGACCATAAAGGCGTTATAATCTTTTTCAGCAAGATCATCAACCATAATATCTTTCTTTGTATCATTTATACTGTTTAAATAATCAAAGTGGTTCATATATCATCTCTTATTAAATTATTTTTTGCTACTATCTCATTTAGTATTGTCATAGGACTACCAAAGTGTAAGCCTGTAGCAACTAAAGCGTTTGTATCTTTTGGAAAACAAGCTCCGCCAAATCCTAGCTTTCCATCTGGACCTGGTACTTCCATATGACTTGTTCCTATTCTTCTATCCATAGAAACATGAGATGCCACTGTATTATAATTAATATTAGTAGCCTCACATAGATTATGTATCTCATTAAAAAAAGAAACTTTCGCTGCTAGAAAACAATTTACCGAATACTTAACAATTATAAGTTCTTCTATAGAAGCTTTTACTGTAGGAAACGGAAACACATTTCTCCAAAAATCATAGTCAGGTCCACCAAGTAACATATATTCTGTATTTTTAAAATCGTCCATAGAATTAGCAGCAGTTAAAAATTCTGGACTGAAATTAAAACTCTTTCCTAGTGTTTTTAATTTATTCCAGCCTTCTAAACTCATAGTACTTTTTATAAGTACTGGTTTATTATCTGGTACATGCGCGCAGACGTTATTGATATATGACATGTCACATCCACCGATAAAATCTGATGGCGTTGGAACACAAACTATATATCCATCAGAATCATCTTCTATTAAATTTTCGTTGTACTTAGGATCGACAATCTTAACATCATGATTTTCTTTTAATACATTATGTACAGCCTTTCCTACGTAACCAAATCCTATTAAAGTTAGTTTCATTGTATCGCCTGTGCTAATGCTTGTATTCTCATGACATCTAAAGCTATATCATGTGTTGGGTTATGTTTTACTAATTCGTCACAACCTGGTGGAATAAATTTATTTTCAAGTTTAGATCCCCATGATAAACCTTCTATTAGAGATCTTGTATCTCTTACTTCCCACCAATGATAAGGCATAGGTTTATGTGTTTGTTTCATTATACTTTCTAATAGAATAGGATCAAAAGTATTTCCTCTTGTATAAAATTTAGTAGCATGACCACCTGCTGCTTCCATAAAAAAATCATATAGTTCTTCTAATCCTCGATCATCATCTGAAGGTTTAATCCACTTCTGAGCGTCAGGGCCTTGTTCTTTCCACCAGTCTAAAGTACTCTTATCAATTTTTCTTTCATAAGTCTTTACTTGTTCTTCAACACTAAACTTCATAACTTTAGCGCTGTTAACAAGTTCTTTAAATGTATAGGATTTATCTACGAATCTGCTTTCATCAAATTTAAGAATAGCTAAGCATGTAACTACACCGCTCATTTGATCTTGTGAAAGAGTTTCAAAATCGTATATAACTGAATTGTCCATAATATATTATACCATATTTTTTATTATTCGTACACTCTATTGTGTGTATCATAACACCTAATAAATGTTGTGCACTTACTCAATTGTTTTAGTTTAGTAGCTCCAGTATAGGTACATGCTGATCTGATTCCTCCAAGTATTTCTTGAACAGTATCACCAGCTTTTCCTTTATAAGAAACTTCTACTACTTTTCCTTCAGCAGCCCTATAGTCATTAAGACCACCAAAATGTTTTTTATTTGCTGTTTCTGAACTCATCCCATAAAACTGAACTGTGTCATTGAGAGTATCAATAGTTCCGCCACCTTCGTCGTGGCCTGCAAACATTCCTCCAAGCATAACGAAGTCTGCTCCTCCTGCAAAAGCTTTAGCAACATCTCCTGACGAAGTACATCCTCCATCAGCAATGATGTGTCCTCCAAGACCATGTGCAGCATCAGCGCATTCAATAACAGCACTAAGCTGAGGGTAACCAACACCAGTTTGAATCCGTGTCGTGCACACAGAACCCGGGCCAATTCCAACTTTGACGATATCTGTACCATTTAATATTAACTCCTCTGTCATTTCACCTGTTACTACGTTTCCAGCCATAAGCACAACGTCTGGGTATAAATCTCTAAATTTCTTACAAAAATTTAAAAACCTTTCACTGTAACCATTCGCCACGTCTATACAAACGTATTTAATGTTATTATCTGTTTGTTCATAGACTCTTTTAAATTTCTCATAGTCATGATCGCTTATTCCCATAGAGTATACAACGTTATTGGTTCTTAATTCAAAGTCATTCAATCTATTGTCATAGTAATTTGCTAGTTCATTTACTGAATACGTTTTCACTAAACAAGTCATGAGACCTAGTTTAGCTAAGGTATCAGCCATTCTAAACGTACCAACGCCGTCCATATTACTGGCCATGATTGGAATGCCAATATAATCGTAGTCATGAGCCACATTTGAATATTTAAATGAAAATTTTCTTTTAAGCTCTACTTCTTTTCTGCTACCCGCTGTAGAACGTTTAGGTCTTATTAGAACATTTCCATAATCTAATTTTTGTTCGTTGTCTATACGCACTGGATTCTCCTTTATTAACCAGGCATGGTGAATAATGCTCTTGTTCCATCATTCGGCGGTCTTCTAGCAAACACAACCCATTTTTTTACTTGAGCATCAAGATAGCCTGGAAATTTTTCTTTGACATATTCCCGCATACTCATACCAGTAGTCCATACATCATCTACTACTAAATGGATATCGTCAGCATCGGGACTTTTATATTTATCTAAAGCTGAAGCTAGAGACATCCCGCCTGTTGGAATTCCACTTACAGTTTTAAAAGGAAACTTTTCGTATTCCATTATCATCTGAGCAAGACAATCCCATTCTTCTGACCTGATTGCATCACATTCTATTTTCCATTTTAAAGGTAAACCAGCATGACTAATAAAGTCACCTGATGTAAATAAATTTGCGCCAGTTTTAAACATCTACCACCACCCTAATAATTTTCCGTTGCCAGCTATTATCATAAGACAAGTACAGATGTGTAACAAAACCCATGATGTTCTAACTAATATAATATAGTTATCAAAAGGTTTTGTTTTATCATCTGAATATGATCCTAAAGAATATAGCCAAATTTTATATAAGTTCCACATTAGCCATTATTTCTGTCATACACGCTACGACATTGAGTTCCATATCAGCAACAAATGCATTCTTATATTGATAATCAGCAAGTATTAAAACAAGCTGTGGAACAGACTGAGGTTTTACTTTGTCAATCATTCTATCATATATTCCTCTGAATATAGAAGAAGCATCAGTATCGATATTGTTAACAACCCATTGTCTCATCTTTTTGAAGTCTTTAGTCTTAAGAAAACTAAATAAATCATCAAAAGATTTATCACCTAAGTTAATTAATACACCGGCATCAACACTACCAGTTACAGAATATCTTTGACATTCATTTAATATCCTACGCCAATCTGGGCCAAACTTCATAATCAAATTTGCGAGAGCTTGTTTCTCAAACTTAATTCCTTCTCTAGAAAGAATAGCTTCAAGATTTAATAGCATCTTTCCTGCAAGAATCGCCATATCTTTTTTACTTGTATTAAATTCATATACACCGCATCGAGAATGAAGTGGTTCTATTATACGATTCTTAAAGTTACATGTAAGAATAAAGCGACAGTTATTCGCAAATTCTTCTATGAATCCACGAAGTGCAGGTTGTGTAGATTGTGCATTAAGATAATCTGCTTCATCAAGTATAACTACTTTATAGCCACCTTGTAAAGATACAGATGATGCAAATTGTTTTATTTTAGTTCTGAGTGTATCAATATTGCCTTCCTCAGAACCATTTATCAAAATATAATCTAAATCAAGTTCATTACAAATAGCTCTTGCAACAGTAGTCTTACCCGTACCTGCAGTACCAGTAAACAACATGTTGGGAACTTCGCCAGAATCGACGATCTTTTGAAATGTATTCTTTAAATTTTCTGATAGGATAGTCGCAGCAACAGTCTTTGGTCTATACTTTTCGACCCACAAGAAAGTGTCATTCATAATATAATTTATCCTTGGTTATTATTCGGCTTCCGCTTCTTCTTGCTTCCAAGATTCAACGACCTGTACACCTTGTGTGCACTGATCACGAAGATTACCGATAGTAGAGAGTTCCTCACCACGAAATCCACCGCGTTGGGTTACAGTATCAATTACCGCAATTGCACTACGAGATATTTGATTTAAAAGCTCCATGCCTTTTTTCTTTTGCTCGTCTACGGTTGGGGTTTCTGTTTTTTCAGCCATAATCATTATACTCCATAGGTTGATGTTTTTTCAAGGGCTATCCAATAACTCACATCACTTTGTGAGTTTGTGAATTTAGATATTAGTTTCTTAGATATTTCTACGTTATAATCTCCAGATAGCATCTTTAGATTACTTATATTAAAAATAAAGTTGTATTTATCAACATTTGCTGTACCGTCTACATCGATTGTAAAAGTATTTGCAGTTGAGTTTTCGGTAGACGTAACAGTAAGAGATACTGCACCACCACTTGGTTCTACTTTAAGTTCTTTATGACCTAAAGCACCAGCAGCTCTTCTTATCTTGCCGAGCGTATCAGCATCAAGAGTAAAGGTTACGTCTGCTTCCGGCATTGTAATTGTTTTTGAAGGTGTTGTTAACATTTCGGTATCTGAAAAGAAATACTTTACTTTTGAACGACCTGTTGAATCGTTTATAGTAGCATAGTCTTTTTCAAACCTTAATGAAGGCTTATCAACTAAACCGAGTACTCCTAAAAATTCGTTTAAATCATATACACCAAACTTTTGTGGAAAGCTTTCTGATATAGTAGCTTCCGATAATATATTTTTTGCTTCTGATATCGTTTTTATAGTACTACCTTCATCAAACACAATGTTTGAATTGATGCTAGCGTAGTTCTTTAATATCTGAAGCGTGTCTTCATTCAGTTCCATTATTTACTCCAATCATTATATAATATATTATATCAAATTTTCTCACAAATGTACACTACTTTATGCAACTAATTTACTAAAATTTTTCTCTTTTACAAACTCAAGTTTTTCTTTAAATTTACTATCTAGGATTTCTCCTTTATGAGATATCACGAACACATTTGTCTGATCATCAAGTGTATGTAAGATCTTCATTAAGTTTTCTACGCCATCATGATCAAGAGAAGAATCAAATGTTTCATCTAGTAGAAGAAGATTAGTAGCTACAGAGTTTTTCATCTTTGCTATTTGTCTCCAAGTAAACAATAATGCCAAGTCAATTCTTTGTTTCTCACCTTCAGAAAAAGAATCATATGAGAAAGCATCTCTATGTCTTGATCTTATTGTTTCATTAAAACTTTCATCTAAGTTAAAGTGTACAAAGAAGTCTAATACTTGTAAATATTGATTTACTAACTTATTAATAACTGGAATGTATTGTTTAATTACTTTTGTTTTGATTCCAGTATCTTTTAACAATTCACCCATAACATTGTTATATGAAACACTTTCATTTAAAGATAATTTATCTTCTAGTAGTGTATCGCGGCTATTCATCATAGTCTGCAGTTCTTCGTTTGCTTTTCCAAGATCACCTTCTCTAGATGTAAGTCTTTCGATATCACCGTTAAACTTTTTAATTTCGTTTTGTAAACTTTCAATAGTTTTATTATTACCATTTATTTCTGACTGACGATTACGTATCTCTTCTGCTTTTGTATTCCATTCATCTATTAAGTCTAGAACATCTTGAGCTTCGTTTAACATATTATCGTATTGTGTTTTTACAGAAGTAGCTTCTGTTTTACATTCATCAATCTTTTGTTTTTTAAATTCAGGTTCTATTGGTTGAGAACAAGTAGGACAGTTATCGTTATCCTCATAAAACTTGGAATCTTTTACAATAGTTTTAATTTGAGATTCCATAGTAGATTTATTATGAAGTATAGAGGTTCTCTTATCATTATACTCTTTTAGTTTTTGTGATATTATAGAAGAATTATTTTCTAAGAATAAACTGTGTTCGCCATTTGCAGTATTGAGAGTTCCGATTTCTGTCTGAACTTCTTTGATCTTATCTTTCTTATCTTTAATCTCATCTTCATTTATTTGAGTAATATCTCTAATATATTTTCTTTGAGAGTCTAGACTATTTTTTATAATATCTAATTGATGAGCATTTTCTTTTAGTTTGTTTTTTACTTCAAGATTCTTTTCTTTAAGTATAGTATTCATTTTAGAGAATATATTAATATCCAGAAGATCCTCGATAACATCTCTCCTATGGTGTGCTGGGAGTTGCATGAAAGGAATAAAGGAAGAAGATCCCAACACCACAATTTGGTGGAAGCTTTTATGATTAAGCTTTATGATGTTTTGTTCGAGAATCTTCTGGTACTCTCTGGAATGTGATGACTGATTAATCATATCACCGTTCTTCCAAATCTCAAATGTGTTTGGTTTAATTCCACGTAAAACTCTAAACTTAGATTTTCCTATAGTGAACTTTACTTCAACCTCACAATTTTTATTATTAATACTGTTTATAAGTTGTGGTTTAGATATATTTCTATGTGCCCTTCCAAAAAGAGCAAAGGATATAGCATCTAACATTGTAGATTTGCCAGCTCCATTTTGCCCGATAACTAAAGTAGATTTAGATTTTATTAGATTAATTTCTGTCCAGTTATTTCCAGTAGACAGAAAGTTTCTCCAACGTATTGCTTCGAATGTGATCATGCTATTTCCATTGCCTGTGCTTCGCTTAATAATTGTCTCATAGAGACTTTAATTTTATCTTTATCTAATTCAGTATCAACTGCATCAACATAACTGTCGAGAAGTGTACTTGTATCTTCTAAAGAGATTGACTCGTCTTCAACATTTTCACCAAGATACTCTTCAAAGTTTTCTGCAATCTTTAAATCGTGTATTGGCCTATTTTGTATTTTATCAACAAATGAGTCAAAAGTAAACAAATCTTTTCTATTTATTACAACTATTTTAACGAATTTATTATCGACAAAGCTTACGTCTTTTTGTGTATAGTCTTCTTTGGAATCATCATATAATATCTTTTCAAACATTGTATGTGGATTTTGTATCATCTTAACTTCACGAGATTCAGTATCCATAACATGAAAGTATTTTGGATCGTTTACATCAGACCAAAAGAATTCCATTTGACTTCCAAGATACCAAATGTTGTCTTTCTTCGAAGAAACATGATAATGGCCAGACATTACTAATTCAAACTTTTGAAATAGTTTATGATCCATTCCGTGGAAGTTAGTCACACCTCTCATTATCTCAAAGCCACTGAGCTCTAAATGACCACCTAACCAGTCTGCTTTACAATCTTTTATAAAGTTTATAGATCTGTCGTAGTTTTCTCCATTTATCCAAGGGAGTAGAGCCATTTTAAGTGAACCATATTCCATCACTTTAGGTTCCATTATAATATGGATTTCATTCATAAAATGACCTAACAGTTCTTTTAGTGAATTCAGTTCATTAGTGTTTTTGTAATAAGTATCATGATTGCCTGGAATAACATCCATGATCATACCGTATTCTCTAATTTTATTTAAGAAATGTTTTCTGTAATGATTTAATGCTCTGAAGTTTATAAACTTACGATGATCATATACATCACCTAAGTGTACTATCTGCTTTATATCATGTTCTTGACAATAAGGAAAAAAAACCTTATCGTAAAATTCTGCAGAGTTGTTTAAAAAAACATCAGAACTATTTCTAATACCACAATGGGTATCATTTAAGATTGCAACTTTCATTCTTCCTTCCTATTTTTTACTTTAAAAATTCACTCAGATCTGAATCTGCATGAACAGCCCTCTTCTTTCTGGTTTTCTGCTTTTGTGCGAACTCTTTTAGATCGGCATCATGCGTTCGAACTTTATCGATTCTATCTTTTAAAGTATCTACAAAGTGTGTAACTACTTGAGTTGACATATCTCCTTGTTCAGCCTGTAAAAAGACTTCAACACCAGATTGAGAAAGATATTTTTCTTTTATCTCTTGCTGTTTCTTTTCTTTAGTTATTCTTCTTAAGAAAGCAAACCAAATGATCTGTGTGAAATAAGCAAAAGCGTTTGGTTTTCCCGTTCTAGTAGATGCATTAATATCATAATTTTCTACTGCCTTAAGACAATTTTCTACTGCGTCCATCACCATTTCTTCTCTGTAAGTATACCTTATAAAGTTAGATTTGTGTGAGAGATTTTCAGCAATTCTTAAAAAACAAGTAGCCACATAATCTGTAACTACAGGGATCGCTTTACTTGAATCTTTTGCTTCTTTTACCGTTCCTACATAATCAACCACAGCTGCAGAGAACTCTTGATTGTTTACATAATGAACGTTTTTACTACGTTTTCTCATACTATTTTACCTTTCAATAATAATATTATAACCTATTTTCACAAAAAAGTAAACTAAAAAAAATTGTTTAAATGCGAAAATAACTGTGTACAAACCATAAAAAACATGGTATAATTAATAGAGGTTTTCTGGAGGGGGAAGGATATATATCAGTGCATCTTATCTTTATCTGTAGAAAACGGTACGTATATAACATTAGATGCCGCAGAATCCATCTCTTCTCCAGGAATATTACTAAAATCATCCTTGCCTTTTACACTATCAAAAACTTTCTTTATAGCTTCTTCTTCTGTACTGTATGGAACATCATCTTCTTCTCTTAATTTTTCTATTTTCTTAATAGCGCGCACGTATTGCTTTCGTATTTCTTTATGTGGATTTGCGATCGCAATAACGTGATCAAAATTTAAAGCAATAAAATTGTCTGTAAATTCTGTATATGTCATGTAAGGCTTAAACGTATATATTGATTTTTCGTGAGATAAATCTATTTTTACTATTTTAAGAGGGATTCTGACTATAATTTCTTGTTCATACTCTTCGATTAGCTCACATATGATTTCAGAACCGTCACTTAATCTTACCTGTTTAATCATCTTTTCGTTCATAACTTTACCTTAACTACTTTATAATTGAACTTTTCTTTTCTATATATTTTTAATCTTTCTTCTGCGTGGGAGAGCGCATAATTTTTTCTTGATTTGTGCTGGAGGTTATCTGCAATGTCGTAGAGTTTGGTAGTTCTACCATCTTCTGTCTTACGGAGTCCTCTTCCAATCGATTGTAAAACTCGAATCTGGCTTTTAGACGGCGATGCAAAGATGATGTTGTGGAGATTACGAATATTAATCCCAGTGGAAAAAGTACCCAAGCTAGCAACGATGATAGCATCTTTTTGTCCTTCTGTTATTTTTCTAATAGCTTCTCTATCAGACGTTTCAGTAGCACCACTGACAAAGAAAACTTTTCTTTCTTCCTTAGCCTTACTATTTATTAAATCAAATAGTACCTTTCCGTGCTTCTCGACAAATTGAAATAAAACAAGTGTATTACCTTTTTGATCTATTGCTAAGTTACGTATAAAATTATTTCTTTTCTGGCTTCTTACTATCAGATCTATTTCATTCTGATATTTTAATCCTACAGCCATTTTTCTTACATCTTCTTCGTGTTGAAGTTCTATAAGAAATATATCTAAAGGTGCCAATGTGTCTTTGTCTTGCAAATCCTTGGTTGAAGTTACTTTCATAACTTTTCCAAATAAACCTTCTAAAACTAGTTGGTGCGTTTGAGTACCGTCAAGAGTTCCAGTGGTTCCAAATCTATATTCAGAAAGTCTTGCCTTATTCATTATATTTGTTAAAGACTTAGACTTAAAACCATGACACTCATCACCAAATGTTATACCAAACTGCTCAAACCATGTATACGGTAGTTTGTATATAGACTGCCAAGTGCTAATAAAAATTCTCTCGGATATGTTTGTTTTCGGTTTTCCTGAGTATATTACATGGCATTCATGATCAGCAATCCAAGACTGATCGTCTGATGAATAGTCTTTAAAATCACCGAACATTTGTTCTACTAGAGAAGTAGTTGGAACTATTATTAGCACTTTATCTTCAAATTTTTCTAGGTACCATCTCATCAATGCATATATTATTAACGATTTGCCAGAGCCTGTAGGTGATAACATAACCGCTCTTTTTCTTTTAATACTTTCGCATATAGCGTTAAATTGATAGTCTCTTATTTCTATAGGTTGCCCACCATTATGCAGGTCTAAACTTTTAATGAATGTCATTATTTCGTCAGGATCTACTTCATTAAAAGATTCTGGAGGACCGTATTCACTGTCCTCATATTCTATCTCATATCCTCTTTTCTCTGCAAAATCTTGTACATATGGCAATAATCCACATGGCAACTCTTGACTTCTAGCATCATATAATCTTACTTTTCCGTCCCATACTCTATTTCTATAAAGTGGCATAAATTTATAACCTGGAACAAAGAAAGAAAAGAAATCACTGAGTTCAGCTGATACTCCGTACTCGCACCCAACTAACATTGCTGCGTGATTCTTTTTCTGTAAGACCAATTTATCCATTATAATTCCATCAAAGCTCTAAGAGGATCTTTAGAGTTATATATGGGTCTGCCAACTACTACGTAATCAGCACCCCAAGCTAATGCCTGTTCCTTAGTAGCCGTTCTCTTTTGATCACCTGCGTCATCTCCACTAGATCTTATACCGGGTGTGACAATTAGTTCTTCATAATGAAATGTTCTTAATGTTTCTATTTCGTGTGGCGAACATATGACTCCATCAGCTCCAGCCACGTCTGCGCGCATAGCTCTATCTCTAACTATATCTTCGATTAAATTGTGTGTTGGATATAAATTCATATGTACATCTGATATAGTTAAACTCGTTAGAACTGTTACTGCTAATATTTTCATATCACCTTTAACAGAACTAGCAGCATCGACAATATGAGGGTCTCCCATAACAGTTAGAAAGTCAACACCTTTATCTCTGCAATTTTTAACAGCATCTTTTATTGTATTACTAATGTCAAATAACTTAAGATCTAGAAATACTTTTTTATTAGACCCTTTTATGGTGCTAATAGGATTAAAACCATTCTTAGTTATAAATCCAAGACCTACTTTATAAAAGTCTTGTGCATCTCCGAGTTTACACATAAGGTCCCAGTTATCCTTCCAATCCGGAAGATCTAATGCCACTATTGTTTTATTATCCACCCGCTTCAAAATTCTTCCATTTTATTATATTACCAATAGTCTGATGTCTCCATCTTAAAGTTTCAACCATTTCTTGTAGTGTCTCAACTAAAGTTTTATAATACGTGACTTTTTCTTCACTCTTTTGAATATCTTTATCAGTATCATACCAGTGATGCATGTCCGATTTCATTATCTTCAATCCTTTAAAAGGATCATAGTCCCAGCCGTGTTCATCTATTTCTTCTTTTGACATTTTATTATTATAATAAAGCCACTTATCTTTAAGCAATGTCTTTTGATTTAATTGCGATTTCTTTGATTGCAGTTTAGCCAGTGATAATATTTTAAGATATTTAGCATGCATTAGTGCTGTATCTAATGAAGCGCTAGATAAATCTTTATCATTAATCTTACTATCTTTTTCCCAATCGACTAATATTTCTTCAAGGTTTAACAAAAATATTCTCCATCAATTAATATGTATATTAGAAATAATATGTTTCTTCATCACGTAATTTTCGTCATCAATTACTCTTTTTATTATACCATACATTTTAGCATTTGTAAACTGATTAAATGATATACCAAGATGTAAATAACTAAAAATTGCTTGAAGCATAAGCAAATTTATATTTTCTTTGTATAGATCTTGCACGCATATTGCCGCTCTCTTTGTGTTCTTATCAGCAAGCATATTCCATGTTGTTTTATTTTTATCAGTTATATTTTTTCTATAGTAAAATAGTATAGTGCTGTAAGCATAATAATTTAAAACATTGGTTATATCTTCTAATTCTTTTTCTGTATGATCTTCAGCAATAACTATATTACAAATCTTATTTGATAGTATGTTTCTTATTTCCATAGTTGATTTGTTACTAAAAGATATATTGCCTTTTTCAACATATTTTTCTTTGCCTTCTATTAAAAAATCTAATAGAATATTTGCTGGACAATTCTTATTTGTGAATATAATTAGAGGTCTGTACTTCCCTGAGAAAGATTTTATATGATAGGCGTTTCTATCATATTGTACGTAACCTTCTTGAGAAGGAACATCATTATTTTTTATCATATTAAACTGTTAGTATTTCAAATGAATCGATTCTGAATGTTATTGGAAATGTTACAACGTCAGTATCAGCTACTGTGGCCTCAAAGTTTATTGCGCCTAAACTGGTAGGAATAGCATTTACATACTTAAATTGCTTTATAATATTGTTTGCACTTGACATTACTGACAAATATATATCTGTTTCAAGTAGGCCTAACGCTGGAACATCAACACCTTGATTACTTCTAGCTACTGTTAGTTGTTCAAGTGAACTATATATCTCGCTGTAACCTTTAAAGTCTTCATCAATGATTACATCCATAACTAGTTCATCATAGTTTAAAGTGTCACCAGGAATAGCTAATGTTCCAAGTCTAGAGACAGGCGCAGGAGCTCCAGTAACTGCCAGACCTGGATGTACAACTCTTTGGCAATAAAATTCTAAGTTACCGAATCTTTTTCTTTCAATTCGAACTTTAAACTGCGAAGGTTGAAAGTAATTGTAATTTGTATATTGTTCTGCCATATTAGTCGTCTATTCCTTTATGACTGCCTCTATGCTAGTAATGTGCGTTTCATTACACGTAAGTACATTAGTTATATTAATAGTTCTACCACTATAGAGATACGTACTCATTTCTACTGTTACTTTTGAATTACTACTGTCTGTAGTCATACCCGTAACGTCTGTCTGTAGATTAGGAAATGAATCCATAATATGTTTTATACCAGCCGTTACATTGTCAAACCCTGTTTCATTAACATTCCAGTCTTTATATGTAACATCTGAAGATAACAATGGCTTGACCTGTTCAATGTCACACGTGTTCCATGCTGCATATAATTGATTAGCTAAATTAATCATAGTTTCTATCCTCTTTTATAATTCTATTTATACAAAAAAATAGGGGCTCCGAAGAGCCCCTGAGAGTGTAGAAGTGAAAATCTTCTTATGTGTTAAGTATGTTATCTACTCTGAAGATTCTGTAGTATTGGTTAGTCTTTGCAGATGCAAGACCATTAGCAGGAGTAGATCCTACAAATGGGTTTGAGACCATTCCATATCTGGTTTTGAAACCAATTTTTGGTTGGAATGTGCTCTCTGACACCGCTCTGACCATTGTTAGTGGTACGTAAGGGCAATAGAAGATACCAGCATCGTATGCATTTGTTCCTTTATAGCCTACTGTGATATAATCTACAGTTGCATATGGGTCAATGTATACTCTTGTTCTTCCGTTTAGAACACCAGCAAATGTATTACCTGTGTCATCAACGTTTAGTGCAGTTGATAGAGCAGGCGCGTAGTCTAGCATACCAGTTGAGGATAGTGCACTTGCAACATCTGATGAACAGATGATGAAGTTACCACGTCCACGTCTGGTTTCTTTTGCAATTGTGTTGGCTTCACGGTCGATTTGGACCATTAAACCTTTGAACTTTTCAACTGACCATCTACCATCAGCGTCTGAAGTAAGATTGAATACACCGTTAACAGTTGTATTTGCTGTAGCAGCACCAGTCTTTGCTTGTCCGTTGATAGTTCTGATAACTTCTCTGTTGATTTCAGCTAGAATTTCAGCAGAAAGAATGTTTGATAATTCCTGCTCAGCGTCAAGACCATGAATCGCTTTAAGGTCTTGTGCTAGTTCTAAGCTGTATTCAGCTTTGAGCGCTCTTGACTTTGCAGTCACAGTTGCTTTTTCAATGGTGAAACCCATTTCGTTGAAAGTAGATGCAGTTGCACCAAGACCTTCAGCGTCTCCTGTTGGCATTCCGATACCTGTGTTTGCAGCAGCACCTGCAGAGTCGACGGCTGCTAATGTTCCAAGACCTGATGGATCTGCACCTTGTGCTCCACCGGCGTTTCCTTGGAAGTTACTTGCTGCTGGTACGGAAGAGTCACCAGAAAATGTAGTGTCTGCTTCATTGAATAGCGCTTCAGTTGAACCTGTAGCACCTGCACCAAATCTTGACTTCATCGCGAAGATAAGGCCAGTTGGTCCAGTCATTGGCTGCACACCGCAGACATCGTAAGCCATTAAGTTTGGCATGGCTCGTCTTACGAGTGAGATTAATACAGGATCCCAACGATCGATAGAAGTCGTTGCGTTTCCTGGTGCGGCTTCTGTTAGTGTTTGTCGTTGTTCTGCCATAGCTGCTTCTTGGTTTTCAAGGATAACAGCAGTCACAGCTTTCTTGTAAGAGTCTTTAATTTCACCGGCAGACTCCTCATTGAGCACTGGTGCCCACTTTTCGGTTAAGTTTTTGTAATAATTAGACATTTAATTTGTCTCCCTAATTAAGAATTTTGACGTATAGCTGTCAGATACTTTTCCATGTTAGAAGTTACTTCTACAACTGGTTGACTGTCTTCTTCAGAAGCTTCGTCTATCTTCTCAGCAGCTTGTGCTTCAACAGCCTTTTCAGGTGTTTCTGAGAAATATGAACCTTTTAAAGTTTCAATCTTCTTTGTAAATGTATCTTCGTCCTCGAAATCAATACCTTCGGCGAGCTCTTCAAGCTTAGCTACTTGAGTATCTGCTAAGTCCTTAGACGCATTCTTTATTACAATAGTGCGTCTTAGTTTATCAGCATCTTCCTTCATAGTCATAGCTTTTTCAGTTGATGTATTAAGTTGCTCTTCAAGTGCTTCCACTTGATCAACTAGATCATCAACAAGATCTACTTTAGATTCAGGGACCTGAATGTAAGACTCTTTGAATAGATCTTTTAGATTATTCATAAATGTCTCAGCAATTTCAGTTCGTAAACCCTTTTCGACAGCGAGTTTATTTTCCTGCATCCATGTTTCAACAACGTAGTTTAAGTAGTTATCGATTTTTTCGACTAGGCCATCTCTGGCTTCGTTGAGACCTTCATCGATGTCTGACTTATATTGCTCCTCAAGTGCTTCCACTCTTTCGGCCAATTCAGCTTCAATTTCGTCTTCCTTGGCTTTCACAGCTTCTTTCACTTTAGAATTTACAGCAGCTTCGAAAATGACAGCAGCTCTCTCTTTAAATCCTTCTGATAGAGACTCTTCGCTCTTAATAAGAACGTTAAGATCTTCGTCATGATTTGAATTGATTACTTCATCGTCTTCCAGCTCTACGGCCTCTCCATACATTCCTGCATGCATTTTGACCATATCGGCTTTCTTCATTTTCTTCATAGCATTGATCATGTTATTCATCATGCCAGCTTTTGTGAGTTTTTGCATTGGCTCAGCTTTACCACCAGCACCACCGGGTTCCTTGGCCGAAGGGCCAGCTTTTCCAGCAGCTGAAGTAGCAGCAATAGACTGTGCTTCTGCGTTTTTTGGGTCGTGACCCATTTTTTCGGCTAGAGCTTCCTCTGTTTCATTGGTAAGCTCAACACCCTGTTCGTTTTGATCAGTCATATGTTGACTCCCTTATTTGGATTTTAACAACGAGAGGAAATTCTGCCACTCAACTTCTTGTACGTACTTTAAGTTCGCACTTGGAGCTTTTTTAATTTCAGTCTCAATCTTTTCAATAACCTGAGGTTGTATAACACCATTGTTCCATATCCATTCGACACCTTCCATTATTCCATTAACAAAAGCGTCTGGTGCAGATGGATCTTGTACAACGTCGACAGTTGCTAAATGAAAACCTTTTTTTACATTAGCTGTCCCATTCTTATCCTCAAGTTCTCCCATACCACGAGTTGAAACGCCTAATTGACAACCACCTTCAAGGAGACCTTTTACAATGTTTCCCATTGGGGTATCTAATACAAGCGCTTTTCCCATCACGTTATCACCGTCCCAATTCATTTCGGTGATGCGATGTGAAACCTTATCCAGATTAACTGTTGGACCTTCTGGATGATTTAATTCTCCAACAGCTCTATTTGTAGTTACTTGTTCTTTTACGAACTTTTCAATAGCAGGTTCTAATACACTTTTAGGATAGAACCTTTTATTTCTATTTTCTTTTTCAGCCTGTGCGAATACACCTTCAATGACGTAATTCTTCTTTCCGCCTTTTTCTTCGGTGACCATACACTGGATGTCATTTTGTGTGTATTCAGTAATTAGCTTCATCTATTTTCCTTTATACTGTTTTATAAACTCTTTGGCCATTTTCATGGCCTGCATTTCAGTCGCATAATCATCTAACTTGTCACCGTCTACCATAGCACGATACTTTCGACCGACTTTCTTAATTTCGATCGTAGTCCCTTTAATCTTGAGTTTTTTATTCTCAATTAAGGAGCTTCTAAAATCTGTGAAGTTCATGCGGCGGCTACAGATTCTTCTTCGTATTGTGCTGTAGTATCTTCTTCAGTATCTTCTATATCTTCGTCTGAAATTTCATCTGTAGTATCTTGCGGTGTATCGTTATATAAAGTATCTGCAATAGCAACCTTTTCCGTTTCCATTGCATCTTGTAATCTTTGTCCTAGCATATCGTTAAATGCAGTATTAGCAGCAACATAGTCTTTTGCTTCAATAGAACCTATAAGTTCAGAAATAGGATCTACCTCTACCTCAACTTCAGCCTCTGCTTCCATTTCGGTATCTTCAACTTCATCTACAACCTGATCTTCATCTTGTATCTCGGCCTCTGTATCCATTTCATCACTGTTTTCAATTATTTCATTTTCCATAAAGATTCTCCATATTTTAGATTATTTATACAAGTTTAGACTTCTAACTTGAAATTATTTTCCATTCTTCTTGAAAGATTTCTTCTAATTCTTTCCTATCTAACTCAAACCAATCACTCCATCTCCAGTCGCATAATTGTTCTTTGTAAAAATTATAGCATTGATCATCGTCGTCAAAATGTGTTGTATTATCCCAATCAATAATAAAAAACTTGTTATCTGACTTTCTATACAATATATTATCAGGCGTTAGATCTCTTTTACATACTTCGTTACCAAAACATTTATATAACTGTAAATAATTCTTTATATTTGATCTATAATCACCAACTTGATTTTGAGGATCTCTCGTATGATCACCTAAACAGTCAATCCTATTCATTGTTACACATACATATTCACCTTCATAAAAATCAACAAAAAGATCCGGATGGAAAGCTTTCATCATTTGTGTGCATTTTTTTGTATCAGGAAATACTTTTTGATTAAAATAATATTTTTTAATATGTGATTCAGTCGCGACAACAATTCTTCCGTTACCAAGTATTTGTCCTCTTTCAATTCTAATGTTTAAAAATTCTCTGCTTACAGCGTTTTGCATTGTCATTCTTTGTAGTCCCATTATATGCTATCAGCCTCTGCTATTGTTATTGTTCCATTACCGACTTGTATTAACATCTCTTTATATTCTCTATTATCAGAGTCTATCGGTATACAAACTTTTATACCATCAACGTCGGCTTCAATACTGGCATTCTTAGAAGTATCTAAAAAATTTTTAATATATTTTGCATTTTTTATTTCCATATCATGGCTCCGCGTGTAGTGTTGCATTACATTGACCTAGCATGGACTGTCCCCATTCACTAGGATCAGCACTCCAGCTTCCACCACCAAAAAAGAATCTTATTGATCCAGAAGATTGATTAAAACTACAAGAACTTGGACTTGAGTACGCAATACCACCGTGACCGCTTTTTGATGAATGCGCACCATTATTGCCACTATTGACCCAAGTTACAGTTGGTGCAGCTCTCATTGTGATAGGAAAGAATATAGTGCACATTGGATGATGATAGTTATAACCGAAACCTGCGGCTTGAACATCATTGTCTGTTGTTTGATAGTATCTTCTGCATTTATCAAAATTTTTCTCATAAGACTCGTGTTCAAATTCCGTAATCTGGTCTCCTGGTTCTAACTGTAAACCTGTGATAAAAAAAGTTCTTGATGTGCTATCAAAAAACGATGTTCCGCTGCTACTAACGCGTATATCACTGGATGTAGCTGCCCAAGAATTTGAGTTTAATGTGCCACTTGTAAAGTCACTTCCTGCGTGGAGCCAAATACTTAGAACTAATTGTGCGCCATTATCATTAGTTATCGCGCCTGTAGTATCTGCAGGGAATAATAATTTCACTCTCGTCCAACTACTCGTAACATTAAACGTTTTTGATATTTGTCTATTGTTTGTGTTATCATAAAGCTCGCATGTATAAGTTGCTGCAGCATTTCCTTTTACATAAAAACTTACTGCAAAGCCTCTTGCTAATGATGTACCTTTTTGAAAATTTTGTACTGTTAAACCTTCTAGTCTTTCTTGCAACATAAAATATTCGCCAGCTGCGATGGAAGTGTCAGCAGTTGTGCAAGCAACCTTTAAAGCTTTTGTAAATCCAGCTAGATCTGAAATTGATTCTTGAGTAGATGTAACTCTACCGTTAGTGCCAGAAAACACATGCCGCACCCTATCAACAGTAGTCCAAACGTTAGCTGTTCCTAATCCAGCAGTCGATGTGCCTCGTTGAGCAACTGACATATCACCATTTATGATCACATTCCTATTAGGCTTGTTATCAACTTGTCTTAGTTGTATATAATCTGAATCAATACTTGATAAGTCTACATGCTGTGTTACAGAACTACTAGACAATCTTGCGTTGGCAAAAGTTCCACTTGTAATATTAGCAGTAGACAGGTCAGGAATTCTAGAAGAATCTAGACTACCACTCGTAATCTTAGCCGCTGATATTCCATTTATTAAATCTGCTAAATCTCTTGTTCTACTCATATTACTATCCTAATGCGCTATCGAATAATTTAATTCTGTTTTGTAGATCTGAATCCGTAGGCTGTGGCGCAGAATCTTCCCATACTAATACATCGTTTAAAAACTTATACTTTGCATTGGGAAAATCTTTTTTAAGAATCATATCTACTGTTGCTTTTAAGTCGTCTTTTGTTACACTATCAATCATTATCCTAACCTATAAAATTTAGCACCAAAACCACCGTTTCTAACCCAATAGTTACTACTGGTGCCATACTCAATACAGTTCCAAGTAGCGTGAAGAGTTGTAGTACTTCCTAACGTAAACTGGCCTGCCCCAACTGAGGTAGCTGATGTATTATAAGAGTTAGTTGAGTTTCCCCACTTAGGAGAAATAATCCATTCATTGGCAATATCTTCTCCGCCTGATGTTGTTCCTATTCTATTCATGACGTAGTAAAGTCCGACTGAATTAGAATTTCCATGGTTTTCGAAAAATGCGCCATAGCACTTTATTAAAGGTAGCCAAGTTCCGGCAGCAAGACTAAATGTGTAAGCATAAGCGGTATTAACAACTTTGTTTGCACTTCCGTCGCCAAAACCAAATTCTGCTTCTTCTAAAATTTTTAGTCCTCCAACATTGAACTGTGATCCTTGTATAGCTGCAGTAGTAGAAATAGCTATATCATCTGCAAGCTGACCGGCTGTAATAGTATCATCAGCTATTCGAGCAGTTGGAATAGATCCTGATGTTAAATTAGAAGCACTTAGGTTAGTTAAATCTGCACTAGATTGTCTTAGTTGAATATAATCAGAATCTATGTTTGACAAACGAGCATCATCAAGCGTACCACTAGTAATTTTACTCGCGGCTATTCCGTTTATTAGCTTTGAAAAATCTCTTGTTCTACTCACTTTATGGTCCTACCTTTGCCATGTGGTCAGCGTATGCTTTCTTAATTTCATCTGTATGAAACTGTGCTACCATTGCTTTGACATCTGCGCTTTCGTTTGTGCTGTCGTCATCTGGTCCAACAACATGACGTGAGAAACTTCTTGAAAGTTCTACACCATCTTCTTTAATAACAGTAGCAGTTCTAACTTGAATGTGTTTGAACTCGCCTACTACCTCAATTTTATCTTGTTCTATTTCTTTTGTTATTGCCATTATTTTTCTCCCTATGATGCTGTTTCGTACTGACCATGTAATACAATGTAAGTTGATGAAGATAATTGATTACTGAGTGCTGGCTGTAAAGCTCCAGTATAAAGTCTTAAATTATCTGAACCATGTAACACCACAGCGACTTTAGGGTCTGTAGTATTCCAAGCAGTATACGTCACCACTGCTCCACCATAGCCGTTAGTATAAATAGATTTAGCTACAAATGGCATATTGTCTACAATAAGATTTTGACCGCTTCCTCCACTCACTGCACTTATAGATATTATTATTTGAAATTGAACACTCGTACCAATTTTTACATAGCTTCCAACATTGCTAGAAGTTTTAGTTGTGCTTAAATTTGTGTCGCCTTCATTCTTTAATGTAGGAGAAAATGTACCTTCTTCATAATCGTCTAAATAATTTGCTGACACAGTGCCGCCTAGGTATGCACCACCTGATAGGTAAAGGTTTTTCCATCTTGCATAACTAGCACCTAAGTCAATAGCATTGTCATTATCAGACCCTGTTGCAGTTCCCGGATTTACGTTGGCACTACCACCATTGACATAAATGCTATGAGTAGTTGACCCCGAAAGATACGTTCTACCACCAGAAGAGGTTTTAATACCACCAATACTGCCTACTACATCGCCATCTTTTGCAAGTGTAATCATATCACCATTTGATGTTAGTCTTTTTATAGTTAAGGCAGACTGACCATCTCTTACAATATTATTGCCATCAGAAGAAAATTGTGCACCTGCCGTAGAAGAAGACGAAGACGTTCTGCCAATCATCGCAACACTGCCTGATATATGAATTGGTGTTAGCAATGGTTCTATGTAATCAGAATCTACATTCGACAGTCTACTATCTTGTACTGAAAAATTTGTAAGATCTCTTGCTCTACTCATTATCCACCTCCTTCTAGAGCTGCAACTTTTGCTTCTAAGGTTTCTATCTTTTCTAAAGCTTCTTGTAAAGCTTTAACTACTAGTGGCGTCATCTTACCATAGTCCATTGATTGCATCTTAGGTGTTCCGTGACTATCTGTTTCATCTTTATCACCTATAACTATTCCTTGACTCAGTGGTATCGCACTGTCAGCTTCATGTGCTATAAATCCCATTACAAAAGGATTATCATAATCAGCACTGTCTTCACTCTTCCATTTAAACTTCTTTGGTTTTAAACTTTTTACTATATTTATTGCACTGTCTAAATCTGCAACATTACTTTTCATTCTATAATCTGAGCTCGTTCCGTAGCTCACAGATGATGCAGATGTACTAGTAATTGAACCGGCATGAGTATTATTTCTATAAAATAACACGAACGTTCCTGCGTAGGCGGTTGCACCATCGTAGTCTTCTAATGCCATTGCTGGAAAATAATATCTATGACCAGAAACATGCATCGCCACATTTCTTTGATTACCTCCGGTAGTATACCAACCAAATGATGATCTAGGATGTAAAAGGTTATCTGTAGATGTGAAATGATTTACTCTAAACGCTTCATAAGGAGTACTTGTTCCCCTATTAATATTAAAATGTAGACTCGTTGGCATGTCATTAGCGCCTGGAGTTCCATTAACTTTAGCTGTAATACTGGCACCATATGTGTCTAGATCTGTTCCATCATCACCGATAAAAATTACACCACCTAACGTATCACCGTCTTGAACTATAGTATTACTTCCAGGTGTAGTGTTTCTGCTTTTTGCGAGCATTAAAGAAGGTCCGTACTCTCCATTGTCTCTTCTTGTTATTGATTGTGTGCCGTTAAAGCCAGAACCAACAACTTGCATTGCGGGTGTGCCACCAGATATTGTTGTATCAGGTGTAGATGAGCCAATAACGATTGGACCACTAGGACCAATAACATTAATAGTTCCAAGAGCTGAATCAACTATATTAGCGATGTAGGCAGAATCTCTTTGAAGATCTACTTGTCTGGCCTGAACATACGCTGAATCAACTATATTAGCGATGTAGGCAGAATCTCTTTGAAGATCTACTTGTCTGGCCTGAACATACGCTGAGTCAACTGTACTTGTTATTGATGCAAGTGTTGTAGTTTTTTCTGTTCCTATAGTACTTACTATAAGTTCATCTGATACTGCAGCACCAGTTGCTAATGTAATTTTATTATTGCCCGCACTTTCTGTAAAGTCACTAGCATCTAATCTTATACCATTTAATAATACATGAAACTTATTGGCTTCAAAGCTTAGCGCAGTTCCGTTTGCATCATTACCAGAAAAAACAGTTTGATTTGCCGTTGCAACAAACTTATAGTCCTTAAATGTTGCATTAACTCCTTCTTGCCTTGCTTGAACGTATCCTGAGTCAATAGCCGTTCCTGTTGTCACAATATCGCCGGTTATTGTTTGAATTAATACTTCGTCTGCACTGTCTAAACTACTAGCAAGCGTGATGGTATCGGTTGCAGTATTAGATGTGAAATCAGAGTCTAGTAGTTTAATTCCATTCAAGAATACTGAATGATTTCCTGTTCTTAAATATAAAGTCTTTCCATTAATATCTGCTCCACTAAAAGCTGTATCTCCTGAATCAGCAATATATCTAAAATTAGTAAACGTAGGCGCAACTACACCAGGCACAGCAGTAGCAATATAATCCGAGTCAACTATTCCTAGTACTTGCGCAGAATCAACAGTAGAAACTCTCGCATTTATATATGCCGAATCAACTGTATCATTAATAAGGCTTATTACAGTCGATGAATCAGTACCAGCAGCAACTCTTGCTTGAACATAAGCTGAATCAACAGCAGCAATACCAGCAATTGCGGTTTGTCCTATTACTGTTGTGACAACTAGTTCATCACTAGCTGTTGCCCCGGAAGATAACGTAATAGTATTATTGTCAGTATCTGCAGTAAAGTCTGAGTCTAATAATCTAACTCCATTTAAGAATATTTGAAAGTTTGAAGGAGTAATACTTAAGGCTTTAGAGTTAACATCGGAACCGGTAAATGCAGTTTGATTTGATGTTGCAATATATCTAAAGTTATTGAACTGTGGATTAGCTACAGCGATAGTTCTGGATGAGATATAATCTGAATCGATTATTGCTATTCCAGCAAGAGCGTTCTTTCCTTTAATTGTACTTATTACTATTTCATCAGCAGCCGCTCCTGTAGAGTCAAGAGTAATTCTATTGTTAGTAACATCAGAAGTAAAGTCAGATGGAAGAAGTCTAATACCATTTACAAATACTGAATGATTTCCAGTTTCGATAGATAGTGCATTTCCATTTGCATCGTTTCCTTCAAACACTATTTGACCAGCAGAATCAGTTACATACTTAAATTCTGTAAATATTGGATTGGCAAAAGCAACAACTCTATTAGATATGTAGTCAGAGTCTATCAAATTAATTACAGTTGCTGAATCTGTACCAGATGTGGTTCTTAAAGCAATGTACGCTGAGTCGATCAATTGTGATGTTAAAGTAGAATCTAAATAATCATTTTGATTTGCTTGAACATATGTAGCGTTTATAACTCCTTGAACTGTTGTACTATCTAAATATTGAACATCATTTGTGAATGTGCTTACAGGAAGTCCCGTAACAAATGTGCTGTCAGTAAAGTCACTTGTATTATATTGAATTTGCCTTGCTTGTACATATGCGTTATCGACAGTTGTTAATATAACACCTGAAGCAATAGAAGCGGAATCAAGATTAACCCCTGCTCTTGCCGTAACATAATCAGAATCTATAATTACTTCTAAATATGAACTATCAATAATTGCTTGCACAGCTGCAGAATCAACAGTAGAAACTCTTGCATTTATATAAGCAGAGTCAATAGTAGAAGTTACTAAAGATGAATCTTGAAATCTATCTCTTAATTGAATATAAGCAGAGTCGACTAATAGTTTTGTTAAATCTGAATCTATAAGAGCTTGTCGAGCTCTAACATATGCTGTATTGATAACGCCTGTTATAGTTGTACTATCTAAATAATTCGCATCATTTGTAAATGTACTGATTGGCAATCCAGTGACAAATGCAGAATCAGTAAAATCGCTGGTATTATAACTAGTCTGTCTGGCCTGAACATAAGCCGCATCAACCAACGCAGTAGTTCTAGTTGAATCAATGGTAAATCTGTAAACCATTGCTGAATCTAAAGCAGTGGCAGCGCTTTGATATCCTGCGGCTGAATGATCTCCCCAACCAAAAGCTGTATTCCAATTTCCTGAGTTAGATAACTGACTATTGTTTGCAAGTTCAATCCAAGCACCTGCGTGCGCAAAATAACCTTTTCCAGTGCTATGTACATGAGCAAACATTCCGTGATAAGTAGAAGCACTAGGAAGATCACTTAATTGAGAATACACATTAGCAAAGAGAACTTTTCCGGTTGTAATAATATTGTTGGCACCCATATTTAGTGTGCCACCAGTAACTATAGAAGAAATAAAAGAAGAGTCTCTTTGAAGGTCTGCCTGTATTAGTTGAACATAGTTTGAATCAACAACTGCTTTAATATGAGCAGAATCGATAAGTGCAGAGGCGTAAGTACTATCTAAATAATTTTTATCATTAGTAAACGTACTAATAGGAAGACCTGTTACGAAAGCAGAATCTGTAAAATCACTTGTGTTATACTGTATCTGTCTTGCTTGTACATAAGCATTATCTACTACACCCGTGATGGTGGTACTATCTAGAAAGTCGCTAGTGTTATACTGTATCTGTCTTGCTTGTACATAAGCATTATTGATAAGCGCTATTGTACGGGTTGAGTCTATACTAGCAGCATAAACTCTAGCGGTAGTATGATACAGATTACTACCTTCTGTTAAACTGCCAGTGTTTGGTAAAACTGCATTTACTCTTGCATCTGCCCTAGTATTAGTAAAATATAAATTAGTAGAACCTTCGGATAAACTATCTGTAGAAGCTAGAGCGAAACTAGCGTCAAAATCACTATCAACTCTAACAGTTGTATAATACTTATTAGTTCCTTCAGAAAGATCAGAAGTTGATTTTGAACTCAGATTTAAATTGCTACCGGTTTGTAAATTTACTCTTGCATCTGCTCTTGCATTAGTGTAATATAAATTAGATCCTTCTGCTAAGTCACCTGTGTTTTTAGTTGCTAGTCTTGTATCAAATGCCGTGTTAACTCTTGCATCTGTGTAATATAAATTAGTAGTTCCTTCAGATAAACTGTCTGTTGACGCTAATGCAAAACTGGCATCGAAGTCACTATCAACTCTAACAGTAGTATAGTAAAGATTAGAACCTTCTGTTAAATCTGCAGTAGTTTTACTAGCAAGTCTAGTATCAAATCTAGCAGTTGTATAATAAAGATTGGTTCCTTCAGATAAATCACTTGTACTGGCAGAATCAATAGCAATGTTAAAATCACTATCAAAGTTTGCTTTAGTATAGACTTGTTCCACATCAAATTGAAAAACACCTGTTGCAGAATCATAAGTTAGATCTCCTTGAGCAGAAAAATGTGATCTAACTTCTGAGGCAGAAGGACCAGTATAAGTTAAAACACCGGTAGAATTATTATAACTAAAAGATCCGTCGCCACCTGCGTCGGTAGCAGATAAATGAGCTCGCACTTCTGTAGCACTTGGTCCTGTATAAGTAAATTTTCCAGTCGCTGAATCATAAGCAAATGATCCATCACCACCAGCATCAACAGCAACCATAGCACTTCGAGCTGCGCTATCTGCTCGAGCAGTTGTATAATAAAGATTGGTTCCTTCAGATAAACTATCAGTGGATGCTAATGCAAAAGAAGCGTCGAATGCTGAGTCTGCTCGAGCGGTTGTATAATAAAGATTGGTTCCTTCAGGTAGTTGTCCAGTATTTGCATCACCTAAGTCTGAATCAAAGTTTGCTTTTGTATAGACTTGTTCAACATCAAAACTAAATTGGCCTGTTGCAGTGTTATACGTTAAGTCTCCACTGGCAGAAAACATTCCTCTTATATTACCAGAATCAATGTTTATGATTCCTAAACCATCGTTATATACGATTCCTTTGTCACCAGTAAAATGTGCTCTAACTTCAGATGAAACCGGACCTTGATAACTTAACTTACCTCTAGCAGAATCGTAAGTAAGTGATCCGTCACCGCCAAGATCTGCAACGTTTATGGTATTTCTTGCTCTTTGTGTTGTAAAGTATAGATTAGATCCTTCTGCGATAGAATCAGTATTTGTTGTAGTAAGTCGATCTCTAAGATCTGAATCAAAGTTGTCTTTAGTATATTTTACCTCAACGTCTATACTAAATATACCAGTTGAAGCATCGTATACCAGATCCTGTGACGCGCCAAAATGTGCTCTGACTTCTGATGCAGAAGGTCCGGTATAAGTTATTATTCCTGTAGAATTATTATATGCTAAACTTCCATCACCACCAGCATCAGTAACATTTATAGACTTTCGAACATCAGAATCAAATAGTGATCGAGTTATTCCTACACTATCAATCGTTTTTGGAAGATTCGTAAGAAAGTCAAAGTCTCTGTTTTGTCTAATATGAACATAATTAGAATCAACAATTCCAAAAGTTGTAGCGCTATCAGTCAATGCAAAAGTCGCATTAACAATCGCTAATGCTGCATCTGAATCTGGATACACTAAAAAGTTACTAGGAACTGAGTCTTGGACAGAATCAGCGGGCGCCGAAGCTCTTACTACCGAAACAGTAAAAGTATCAGAAAATCTTTTAAATACTCTGTTTTGTAGATCATCTATATTCTTGGCATCTACTGTTTGTATTGTGACACTAACAGTTTGTCCTTGATTTGGAGATATAGTGACGCCATAAACATCAGATATTTGAGGAACTGACAAAGTAGGAGCAAGAGAAAACCACCCCCTTGTTTCACCGGCCGAAACACCAAACTGATCCAGATCTACAGTAAATTCAATAGAAGCTTCAGTGTGGCCTAAAGCTATTGTAGAGTTATTGGCGACCTCTACTTCTGTTCCATCTAACTTTCTGTATTTTAATATGTCTGCCATTATGCTTCATCTGAATCTTTATCTACTTTTTCAGGAGCATTATCTTGAGCCTTATCAACTTCATCTTGGTTTTCATCATCGACTTCTTGATCGAGATCTTTAGTATCTTCTTCAGATAGTTTAAGAATGTTTTTCATAACCCATTCTTTAGTAAAGTATTCACCAACATGAGGTTGAATCATATCTAATGTTTGTATTCTTTCTTTTAATAGTTCACTTTCTTTAAGTTCACTAAAGTAGTTATCTCTAGAAAACTCAACTTTTATATCTTCTTTCCATGAATCCCAGTCAGCTTCTGTAATAATCTTTTTTAAAACTAACTGCTTTCTTAGTATTTCCATAAACAAAGAAGAAAATTTGTTTCTTAGTCTGTCAATAAACTTTTGAAACTTTACTTCATCTCTTGATATTTCAGTTGATCGACCTAAAGAAAACTGCTGTTCTTGTTCTAATCTGTTTATAGGAACATTAAGTGCTCTATATACTCTCTTTTGAAAATAAATAATGTCATCTATCTGTCCAAGATTTTCTCCACCTGGCAGTGATGTAACTTCAGTTCCTCTACCACCTTCACGTCTTGGCAGCCAAAAATCTTCTAACATACTCATATGTTTTCTATCATCTTTAAGTTCACCAGTATTGGCGTCATAGACAAGTTTATTTCTAAACTTAATCATAATACTCTTTAAGTACTCTTCAGCCTTTCCTTTCGGAAGGTTACCAACGTCAACATAAAATATTCTTCTTTCTGGTGCTCTTGCTAATCTGTAGATGACAAGAGAGTCTTCCATCATTCTTAACTGATTGATAGGTTTAATCGCCTTATGTAGATGAGAAACGACTTTCTTTCTTGATTCATCTAAGAGACCAGAAGTCACATAACTGATAGAATCAACATGAAATTTTACAGCGTTATTGTTTGCGCTGTTTCCTGGTTTTTCTTGAAAGATGTAATATTCTTTTACTGATTTGATAACGTCTGCTTTTGTCTTCTCATCTTTTTCTTTTTTAATCTCTTTTACTTTTCTGATTTTTAGCGAGTCAATAAATCGTATCTCTTGAATTCCACCTTTTTCATTTCCATCTGGAACTACTAAGTGGTGATATATTCTTCCGTCAGTATACCATCTCTTAAATATATCGTGGCCTAACTCTTTGAAGTTAAGCATTGATAGTACACCTTTAAATTCTTCTTGTATGGATTCTTTAATCTGATCTGTAGCTTCAATGTCATCTAGACCGATTGATACTACACCTGCATTATCATCAACTACTACAGCTTCGTTAACAATATCTTCTATAGCCGCGTCTACTTCTGGATGAGTAGCAACTCCTCTGTACTTCATTATTAATGAATAGTTATCTTTTGCATTGTTTCCGTCAATGTCAACGTATTGTCCGTAGTAACTTCCGGAGGCAGTAACGTATCCTGCACCGTCCTCGTCTTGAGCCGGAACTACTGACTTTAATTTTTCCTGAGCTTTACTCCCAGCCCGTTTAATCTCAAAGCCAAATAATTTAATTGAATTCTCTTCTGCCATAACGACCCTTTATTTTGTATTTGCAAGGGGCATTGCTGCCCCTCACATATATTTATTCACCTATTAAGTTAAATGGGATTCCGGCCGGCTCCGCCAGCACCAGATCCAGTAGTATTAACAGTTGTACCTTCACCACTTTCCCAATAGTCATATTGCCATTCGATAGAGAATTCTTCGATCTGATCGTTAGCATCGTAAGCTAGGTCTATTGCAGATACTGCTGTTGGAAAACCGCCGATAAACTTATACGAATAAAGTACGACTCCATTTTTATCCAACTGTTCTACAGAAAGATCCGCTTTATACTGATCAGGCCGTTGTTCACCAGTATTTGCTTCATGAGCGTTTTGTTCCCTCATCCATGTCTCCATAGAGCGTCTGATCTGAAAATCAGTGTCGTTATAAACTGTAATTACCCAAGGCTCGAAAGTTCGATCCCCAGCTAAGTTTATAGTTCGACCTCTAAAAAAGGCAGGTGTGGTACCCATTGTTGAAGCTGGCAACTGAGCAGCTCGACATAAGAATTGCATCTTTGAACCAGCTCCTGAGATTCCAGGAAGTTCTGGTGCTACTGCCGGTGAGTTACACGTAACTTGATAGAGATTAGCGCGTGCTCCACCGCCTACGAGGGCTGTTTTAAAAGCTCCTATGTTTTGTATAGCCATTTTATTATCTCCTTACCAATATTTATACAGTTCCAACAACTTCGCTAAACTGAACGCCTGATCTTACTCCAACAAAATTAAGTGTGATGAAGTTGATAGATCTTGCGGGTTTAATGAAGATGTTAGCAACAAATTGATTAGTATCGACAATCTCTGGGCCGTTATTAGTTTCGTCACAGACTATTTTAAAGTCTGTAATTCCACGTCTTCCTTGAATGTTTCGAAGAACTGGTTCCACAATACCTGTAAACTCTGATCTTGTAAATTCATCGTTGAATTCAAAGATAGTTGCTTTAGCAGCCGTAGAGATTGCTCTTTCGAGTACAAGAAATAAACGCCTAACATTAATACGATCAAATGCAGATGGTCGATCTTGATGTGTCTTATCACCAAATAGTAATATTCCTTGACCAGGAAGATTCGCTACAGGATTGACTCCAATCTTATAGTGAACATCTCTATCTGATTTATTAGGATTATATGCTAATGCAGTGACTCCAAGGTATTGACCTCTTCGTGAACCTGCAGGTGAAAAGAACGGTGCAGCGACTCTATCAGTATTTGCCATAAGGCCAGCTGTCGATGAAGCTGCTGGTATGAAGATAAATTTATCATTAAATTTATCATAAACTTTAAGATAGTTATTATCAACGATAAGATATGAACTCTTAGTAAAGTTACCGACTCCTGTAGCAACGTCAGTCACCGCACTCGCGGCATTATTAACAACTGCCGTTCTGTTTGGTGATGTTACAACAACACAGTCTTTCCGTTTGGACTGAGCTGTTCCTACTAAGTCGTTAACAATAGTTACCTGATCTGATGAAGAGGCTAGACCTGGTGCTATTAAGAAGTCCACTTCTATGACGTCAGGATCTTCAAACAAGTCAAATCCAGTTTGATAGTTACCTGTCGTCAATGCAATCCCATCATCACCGTCAGCCAGTGATGTTTGAGTACGTGATGCCGATCTACCAGTAGCATAGTTTTTAGCTGGAGACGTTGCAGTTCCGGCTGCACTACCTAAGTTGAGCTGTGTGATATCAGCGACCCATACGTATTGAGATTGTCTATTAATAACTTCTTTTAGATAATTTGTACTTCCGTCTGTATTCTTTGCATTTTCAGCAACTGATACATGTGGAAATACTTCTAAAACTGTTCCTTTTGTTCCAGAAAACTTTCCGTCTTCGTCAACAACTGCTACATGTACTTCGTCATGAGTTGCAGTATCTGCAGTTGCAGTTGCACTTGTACCTGGCGCTCTATCAAAGAATGCGCTAAAAGGCCAAGAAGCAAATGTTGAGACTGAGCCAGAGGCATCAGCCGCGAAAGTTTCTAGTTTTAATGAGTTTCCTAACTCACCTGGATATTTTCCGACATATCCTATGTTGTCAGAATCTAATGCTGCTAGTTGAGCATCAAAGTCTGTTTCGTTTCCAATAGCCACTGCGAGCGTTGCACTGTCTCCACTATGGGAGTTATTAGCTCCATTGTGCATTCTAACAACTTGTAAACTGTTAGAATAGTTTAAAAAGTAACTTGCTCCGTGATAATCTATTGAATGTGCATTGTCTGGTGCGGTATAAGCTTCCACTAATCCCGCTTCGTTTGATATGAGTCTTGTTTCGCCGACAGGTCCCCAACGAAATCTTCCTACGTAAGCGCCTGTTGACGACTGTACGTTAGGTACGATACCCGTTAGATCTACTTCCTTGACTACGACGGCTGGAGACTCAGATGGTGCGAATAAAGCCATGTCTCTTCCCTTCCAAATAGAAAATTATAAGTTTTTGATGTTTCATAATACGGTTATGTTCAATTAACTATATTTATATAATTTTATTTTCTAGAAATTCTTATCAGAATATTCAACAGCCCATCCATCTTCGATTTCTACATGAGTTTCTGGTAGTCCGTCATCATGTATGCCAAATGGAAGTACATCGTTTTCAATTTCTAGCATTCTTTGCTCAAACATAAGTTTCTTTATACTAATATCAGTAAGTTCACCAAAGTAAGTTGTTCCTACAAAGAAACCAAATAAAATATAATTCATCACTAAGTCATCATGATTTCCTTCAGAAGCTTCATATGATTGTCCTCTTGATACAAACGTTGATATTTCTAATATTGTATCTTCATCGCATATATCAATTTTTTGATTCTCTATAAGATCTTTAAAGGCTGAACATCCAATACGCTTTACTTTCTTTGTCATGTTTAATCCAAGTCCACTTGATTTTATTGTCGATTCAACATACATATTTTCATATTCTAATTCATGATATAGACCATTACACACGACTTGACCAGCATCATTTGATTCTATGACAACTATGCACTGATTATAGAACTCAGCGTACTTATATATAACATTAGGGAAGAGTAAAGGAGAGATAGTGTTGTTGCGATATACAGCTACCTGCTCAAAAGGGTTCGTACTTATATCGATTAAATTAAAAGTAGAATAATCCTGACCTCTTCCTTTTGCAACATCTACGGTCATTACATAGTTATGACCTTTTATTGGTTTATTGTATATTTTAACAGAGTCTCTTGTATGTTCAATAGGATCTTTTCTTCTTAGATTCAATAATGTTTCAGCATGAATAAGTGTATCACCGGTTCCAAAAAATGTATTTCCAAATTCTTGATCAAACTGCAATTGAGAAGTATTAGATATAGTTTGAGTTTTCCATTTTTCATCTCTTCCAGGAACATCCCACCAATCAACTCTAAACGGATGATATTCATTTACACCTTGAGTAGCTCCTTCCCACAGTTTATGGAATACATTACCAATACCGTTTGCAGTAGATGTAATAATAACTTTAGTCTGTTTACCAGATGAAACAACAGGATATGTAGATGTATAAAACTCAGACGCTCTTTCAACAAAAGCAAACTCATCCAAATACAGGAGTGAGACTGACATACCACGAATTGATGAACCGCTCGTTGCAGCTGCCACAATCCGAGAGTTATTTGAAAACTCGATCGAACCTTTGTTCAAAGCTTTACAACCAGGTTGAAGAAAGAAAGGAAGGTTCTCTAACATTAATGTCACACGCCCAAGCATTTCACGAGCAGTAGCACCTTTGTTAGCCATTATAGCAACTATTTTTTCTGGCTGAAATAAAACAAACCAAAGAAGATACGCAACTGAAGATATTGATTTTCCAGATTGTCGACAGGCTAAAACTATATTAAATCGATTACTATTAAAAGATTCGAACATACTTTCCTGATAAGGATATAAATCAAAACCTACTAAGCCTTTATCTAGGGAAATAATTTTACAGTATGTTTTAGCAAAATATGCTGGATTTTGCATGCATTTGGCGTATTCCTGAACGTCTTCATTAGTCCATTGTTGAACCACTCCGTCTTTCTTTACGTTTGGGTTGCCTAGATACGCATCATTCAGTTTCATCATTAGAAGGTTTTCTTTCATTTATATCGACAACGTTATCGTTGTTTTTAACATTCTGTAGCATTCTTTGTAAATCTGTTGTAGATCCTACAAATAGATTATTGTTTGTTGTATTACCTTCAATTTGTTTCATATCGTTTTTATAAAAATCTTTTTTCTTTTTATTTAAGTCCATCAGTCTATCATTGACATCAGATACATTTTTAATCATACCTGAAACAACTTCGTATGCTCTTGGATGTTCTAAGTTCTTTGCAACGTCTAGCATATCGTCCAAAGCATTTTGTCCTTTTTCTATTAAGTCATAGTATGTTCTTTTGGAGTATTCATAATCGTTTTCAACGTTTTCGTCTGGTTTATCTGTCATAATAATCTCCTAGTTTGATGGTAGATTATGAGTATTAGTTGTTCCGTGAGCAAAAGCTGTACTGCTATTAAATGGTTGTTTTAAAAATTTATTAGATGTACCATGTAGAGCTCTAGAGTTGTCATAATCATTCGCAGGGTTTCCTGAAGTAGGATCATATAATCTACTACTTTCAGCATTATCAACTATAAATGATTTTACTTCTTCTTTTGTTACTGTAGCTTTTGATGAATGTCTTAATCCTACTAAACACGCAACAACTCCGGTTACTTGAGGTGCAGCCATACTTGTTCCGCTTAATTTATTAACTTTAAACGAATTATCTAGCGTATAATTCTCTTGATTTGCTGAATTCGAGGGAGAAGATGTTTGAGATATTGGGCCCATTATTCCAGAACCTGGTGCCATAACATCAACTCTTGGTCCTCTATTGCTCACTCCAGTCATATTTTCTTGGTTTGAAGTATAGGTTCTGTCAATAGATCCCACACATAAAACATTATCTTGAACAGTAGGAGTACCACCTCTATGATAATACTGTATTTGATTCGGAACACCTAAATTTCCAGCACCAACATCCCAACCCGTATATAAAAAATAGTTACTGTAATCAGTTCCACCATCATTATCTATTCTATACTGATAGTTTCCAGCAGCTCCTACAAATAATATTCCAGCATCAATGCAATCTTCTATGTCAGATTCAACACTTGCAACTCTTGCAGGATATCTCCAATATCCATCTGCATCAGCTTCAATTGGCATCAATCCGTAAGGTTTTAAACTGCCATTTCCTAAAAGAGCATTAGAGCCTGTAAAGTTACTTCCTCTCCAGACAACGCCTGTCATCGTTCTAGTGTTAGTTCCTACATAACCCCAACTCATATTAACAACAGTAGGTCTATTAGGAATTGTGTTATCATCTGAGTTTGCAGCTTTTTTCAAGTTATGCCAAGCTCTTAACATATTAAAAGCTGTACTTACTCCAAATTGTGTGGTGGCATCATCGAGTACTTTTAAACTAAAAATGCGAGCTTCTTTTGCCCAACCATTTAATTTTCCACATGCGATTCCTGCAACATGAGTTCCATGACCAGTCAAATCTCTATGATAGTCTGCATGTTGTGAACCACCTAGACCACTTATAGTTGGCCAATCTATTGTTTGATATCTTGTGCTTCCGGTATTTGATCTTGGTGAATCATTAAACTCTGGATGATTGGCTTGTATGCCGCTGTCCATAATTACAACGTCTACACCATTCGCTGTTAAAGTATAAGGAAAACTTTGATTACTTACAGTAGAATTGCCGCTCCATTTATCACTAGTAAATCCACAAGCAGCAAGTCCCCAGTTTGCACCATTTACTGTAGCCGTCTTATCAAAATCAATTGAATCTTGTACGGCGTTAGCCATCGGTATGATGCCATTTTCTGATTTAGATCCATATCTTATATCTCTTATTCTCGGATCTTGCTCTTTTAGATTATCAGCCTGAGCTTTAGTCATTACATAATCAAAGTTACTGACACTTTCTAGCTTTTCATTATGAAGTTCATAACCAACTGCTTTCATATCTTCCATGAATCTAGATGTATCAACACCTTTGTGTAGTGTTACAACACATCGATTTTCTCCTGACATAATTTATCCTATCTTCGTAATCTTAAGCATGCTATATCCCGGATGAGCTCCTTCTCCTGATATACCAGGCGATGAAATATAATTATTAACGTTGTCATTAGTATTTGGAGGAGAAACACTGTTCTGATCTATGTTTACTCTTATTAAATCATTTGCAGCAAGTGCCATATTAGTTTCTAAAGTAAGTGATCCAAATCCAGAATCTCCACAGTTTATAGTTCCCATTCCACCAGGAATGTTGTTAAATCCTGATCCTGTGCTGTGCTGTAATGAAACCTTTAAACTATTTTGTCCTTCTTTCTTAAACCAAGTGACTGTAGTTCCAAGTGTATAATGTCCAGCAATATCTGTTCTTATAGCTTCTGTGCCACTAAAACTATAACCAACTGTTGGACTATGTTCAGCAATTGGCGTAGTATTCAACGGCATGAATGCATCAGTGGTGGTTGTAGTTGTTTTGGCAATAAGTTCAGCAATTATATAATCACCTCTAAAAGTTGTTCTACTTGAATCAACGTAGGCTTTAGTCGCAGCATCAGTATTACTTGTTGGCGCACCAACATTAGTTATTTTACTTGTAAGTGCGTTAATAACCCCAGCTCCATTATTAGCACTTAATTGAATGTCGGTTGAACTTGTTAATGCTCCAAATCCTATTCCGCTGTTAGCGATCGAATCTGTAGTTATTCCACCTGTAACTGCTAGTCCGCCTGTAAGAGATATTGCAGTACCTGTTGATGCTCCTCTTCCAGTAACAGTTGCTAAAGTATCAATTTCTTTAAATTTTAATTTTATATAATCAGAGTCGATTAACTGTTTTGTAAGTGATGAGTCTAAATTATCTGCTCTAGCATTAACATAAGCCGAATCTATAAGTTTAATTACTAAATCAGAATCTAGATCAGACGCCACTGTTCTTATATAAGCAGAGTCTGCTAAGTTTTTAACATATTCTCCATCGATCAAAGCTTGAGTGTATGTACTATCTAGATAATTTTTATCATTTGCAAAAGTTGATATCGGTCTTGAAGTTACAAATCCTGAATCTGGAAAGTCGGCTGTTGTATATTTTATCTGCCTTGCTTGAACATATGTCGAATTAATCATGGCCTCGACATAGTTTGAATCCATAGTATCTAAACCGGTGATAGTCGCACCTGCAAAGTCTGCAGTTCCAGTGACGTCAAGGTTTGTAGTATTAACAGTTGTACTATTAACAGTTGTAATTCCACCTGTAGTAGCATTAATGTTGGCATTAACAGTATTAGCCGCTAAAGTGGTGACATTTGTTATCGCATTACTGTTTAAGTTTAAAACACCAAGCATTGCAACAGAACCGTCAGTCTTAACAGCATCGGTGATTCCAAATCCTGCGACTGTTGTAGGTTTACCTGTCAATGAAGCATAAGCTTTGTCTTGTCTTAATTGTACGTAAGCAGAGTCTGCAATTGCAACTACTTCAGCAGAATCTGTAAATAAATCTGGATTGACTCTAGCATTAACATAAGCAGAATCAAATATCGCTATTGCTTCAGCAGAATCTAAAAAGTCAAAGTTTGCTTGCCTGGCCTGAACATAAGCAGCATCAACAACTAAACTAATACGAGTATCAACTCTTGTATTTGTGTGATAAAGATTTGAAGTTCCTTCAGATAAACTGTCTGTAGTGGTATTAGCAAGTACATCACTAAAATCTGATTCAGCTCCAAGATACTTACCTGATAAGTTTGGTGCTACAATTCCTTTGTTAAAGTTCCATTTATCATTTGCAACTTTATATAAAATATTAGCATTAGCTCCTTTTAGTATAACACCACCGCTATCAGCCGCTGCAGCATTAGCTGCTGAGTCTGCTAATATAACATTTCTATTTCCGACACTTAGTGTGTTACTACTTAATGTCGTAGTCGTTCCGTTAACTACTAAGTCACCAGTAACTTGCAGAGTGCCAAATACGACACTATCTGCTTTACCTAAGTCTTGATCTGTTGTTACTTTTCCTCGCACATAAGCGGAATCAACCGTTCCTTGTACGACCTTTATAACGTTTGCCGAGTCTGTTCCTGCAACGGCTTTAATAAAAGCTGAATCAATGGCGCTGATCCTAGTATCAAGATCAGTAATATTACCGTCCATTTCAGCAAATGTTAATGCGCTGTCTTTGGAACTTCTTAATATGATTGCCATTTATCTGCTCCTTTATTTAACTGTTTTGTCTTCAACATAGTTAGTATTCACATAACCCTTCTTAAAGTATTGACCAAGTTCTGTTAGATCTGGTGCGAAGTTTTCTAACGTACTTACAGCAAATCCAAAAGTTTCATCTGGACTCGCATCAGCCGGATTAGGCGTAACAATAACTTTTTGAATTATATTGCTAATCCCAGCAGAATCTCCAGTTTCTAAGTTGCCTGTAGCTCTATTTATAAGTGAAGCTTCTCTTATTGGACCATAGAAATTAATATTCATGGTGAAGTCCATAGAATATATTATAGTTCTTCTTTGTTCTAGAGATCCTTCAAAGTCGTCTTGAAAGTTAACACCTTGAATAGTTATAGGCACGTCTTCTTTAATAGTAGGATATTCTGCGAATGGTTTAATTGTTAATGTATACTGTGGAGCAAAATAAGGAATAATTTGTTCCACTATTTGTAATGCATCGTCTTGAGTTTTAGTAAATGCATTTAATTGAAAGCTTATTATATACGGTACAGGTGAATATAATGATCCTCGAAGATCTCTATCAGCTTGTCCTTTTTTCTGTACACTAAATCTATTTAACTTTGGAATCTTTCTGTTTGGATCATAAGATATTGATGTTATTTCAAAAGCTAGTCTCGGTAGTTTTAAAGCTACTCGTGTATTTTCTCTAAGATCTGGATCGGCTTGTATTCTTGCTAGATATTTTTCTCTTGGTGCATATGCTAGAGGAACTCTTACTTGACTCAATGTACCACCGTTTGCATCTGTTCGAACGACATGAACGTTGTTAAACATTGTCCCAAACATGGCCACAGCTTTTCTTATCTTTTGATGATAAAAATATTCAAACATTAATTATCCTCCGCATCACCAAATGGATTTCTCTCGGTAAAGTCTAAGAAGTTAAAGTCAAAGAGATCATTTCCAGATGCAGCATCAAATACTTTATTTTGTGCATTAATTAGATCTTCTGCAGTACTGTCAGCAATAGCAAGTATTTGTCTTCTCGGATCAGAGTCAGCAGTGATGCCTTGGAAAGGTGTCTCAACTCTATCATTAATTAACCAAGTATTATAGAAACTATCTGCAACAGTCTTACTGATTTGGAATGATCCGAATCCACCACTATCAGGTCCAACATGAGTTACTTTTACTATGTTTGTAGATCGATCATAAGATAAGACTTCACCTCTCATCGTAACACCATCAGCTCTTCTTTGTATCACAGCCTCGCCTTTAAAGAAGTCTGCCGCGAGACTATCAGTTCCTGCTGCTAGCAATAATGATAAGGTATGTCCTTCACCCTCAACAGCATCAATAGCTGCAACACCTGTATCAAAGTCTTCATCGCTGTAATCAAAGAGTTCACAACGCATTTTATACGTTGGAAGATTACTTAATTGATAGAAAGGTTGTTCGTGCTCAACGTGCATTATTTGAAACATAGAATTAGACAGAGGGAGATATATCACATCACCTTCCTTTGGTCTAAATATGCCTGATTCTGATGGAAAAGCTGCTTGTGAAAATACGTGTTCCCACCTTCTTCTAGAAACTATGAACGTTGCAGCATCTCTTATCTCAACACCAAACCTTGTAAATAAATCTCCTTCTCCATCAAAGCCTTCAGTATTTTCAATATACATCTCAACCTTATACGCACTTCCAAACTTAGAAGGAATATCTTCTCCCAACAGTCTATCTTGATTTACGATTGTTCTTGGAAGGTAATAGACATCCTGCCCATAGATCTTTAATGATTCTATGATTAAATCTTCGTATAGCTGTTGTTCTGAACGAACTTTTTGGCTGAAGTAATGATTAAGCGCCATGTTTTATCCCATAAAAAAGTCTGGTGGCATTTCATGTTCAAGTCTCACCGATTCTTTTAATCTTTCTATCTCTTGTAAAGCGTCCTCGTATATTTGCCGCCCGTTAATAGTTACACCTCCAGGAAGTTGCATTCCTTCGAATTTAATTAAGTTTTGACCCCATTGTCTTTTCATCAGTGCTGCTGTATATTCTTTCACAAACTTATCATTATAAACACTTGTAAAATTATTTGGATCTACTGTCTGATATACTTCCATGATTATGAAATCATCTTTCTTGATGTCACCGTCATTTAAATCACCAAGTATATGCAGTCTGTGTTGATGTCTTTGAAATTGAACTAAAGGTTTTCCGTTCAACTGCATGTCTATTAAATTTAAGTACTGCTGCATTTGATTATAGTACGCTAAGTCACCTGCAAAATTTTGTAAGTCAGCTATGTCATTAAGCATCATCTGATACTTAACACTAAACATGTTTGTTGAACTATTGATTGCATTTGATAATGGTAACAGTCGAGTCACGATATGAACAGAACTCGGTACTGTTATATAATTATTATCCAGATCATCTTGAGTTACTTGATGTTTGATGTACGTTCTATGAGTAGCATCACTATTATACTCTTGAAAGTATTGTAAAGCTTCATCTACTCTATCAGATATCTGATCATCATCAAGATTTACTTCGATGACAGGTTCTCCGAGAACTCTCTTACAATAATCTATTAAATCGTCTCTTGAATTTACTACGGCCATGATTTTTCCATACAAATAGTTTTTTACTATTTATATGTAAAATGTGCTTAACTTAGCCTTTAAGTGCAGTTGTTGCCGGCGTAAAGTTTTTAGAATATACTACTGTATCTTTAACAATTCTAAGATTTGAAATATATCCATTCATCCATGCTGAAGAACCATCATCGCCTATTCTGAACGTGGTACCATTTATATTACCTGTATATGCGAACTCATCAGCTAGTGCACCATCTACGAATACTGTCATCTTGTTTTCTGAGTCGTCATGGCAATAAGCCATGTGATACCATCTATCTGCTACTGGTGTTATATTTGCATCGTAACTACCACTGATTCCACCACTATGATACACTGCAAAAGCATTAGATGCATCTCTTCTATAAAAAGCTGGAGCATATCCATTAAAAGCACAATGTATTTGATTTCCAGATATACTATTATGATATACCCAATACTCTACTGTCCAATCAGCAGTACCAAGTGTGTCTGCCAATGTACATTGTAAATAATCTCCAGTGCCATCAAAGTAAACAGATTTCATACCAGGAGCAGGCCCGAAGCTTGATACAGCAGCGTTGCCATTTGTTGTGATTGAAGTACTATTAGAACTTCCATCTGTTATTGTGGCTGCATGACAAGTTAGAAGTGTCACATTACTTGCAGTTACAGTAACACCAGATCTTTGAGAGTTAGTCGTTGTAAGTGTTTCTTTTAAAGGTATAAAAGGAAATCTGGCTAAATCATTTGATACTCTAAAATCATGTACATATCCTTGAAAAAATGCATCTGGAGTTGTAGCACTACCTCCATGTCTTGCACCACCAACTGACATAGTATTATTACTGTTATTATTAGTTGTATTAGCTACAATTCCTTGATCAACACCATTTACAAATATTTGTAGAACTCCATGCTGTCTTTGTAATACACAATGATTCCAGGTGTTTAGAAGAGTAGCAGTTCCATCTGTTGTTATAAGGGCACTTCCGCTCCAAACCCTAAACGCAGTAGCTGTTATTCTTGTAAATGTAAATCCATCAGTGGCGCCGCCATTAGTACGAGTATCCCATATACCTTTATTTGTAGAAGTATCTGTACAATATACCCAAAACTCTACAGTAAAATTTGTATCTGTACCACTATTCAAAGGCCTATCAAATTGTATATAATCATTAGAACCATCAAAATATACAGTGTTTTCTGAAAAATGTTGTTGTCCTGATGATGCAACTGCACCATTTATTAATTCAATTGAATGTGTTTTTTGACTTTCGTCTCTGACACTACCTTGAGTCATGTTCAATAATAGTTTAGTATGAGCCGCAGTAATTGATGTATTAACATTTGTTGTTGATGGATACGTACCACCAGTTGTAGTAAGTGGACCACTAGGTGGCGTAAAATCTCCAGTGTAAACAGCAGTACCTACGACTATTCTAACATCTGTTATATGGCAATCGATAGGAAGAGAAGAAGCATATGTTCCTTTTCCTATTTCAATCTCGCCGTTTGTTCCTCCGGTATAATTATATGTGCTTGATACGTTTCCAGCGGCCTTCCCGTTTATCCAACAATATAATGTTCCACTCATTCTCTCAAAAACTATGTGTGTCCATTCTTTTTGTTTAATTGGTATAGTAGGAGTTAATCTATTGGTAGTGGCTTCATACCAATTTAAATTTCCACTAGCATCAGTCTTATACAGTCTCCATCCGCCAGAAGCTGTGTACATCTGACTCAGTATAGCTTCCCAAAAACTAGAAACTGCTGTGTGTTTATACAACCATAACTCAACTGTAAAGTCTCCAGTTCCTAAGACTACCTCGTTACTTGATCCATCACTAGTCTTGATTTCATCTGAAGTACCAGGAAAATGAGCAGATCCTCCGTGTTCAGAAGTTGTATAACTCTTAATATTATATGGTGCAAGAGAATCTATGTATGTATTACCATTTACTGATATAACATGTCTTCCTGCTGATTTATCATAAAAGCCTGGTGCTCCTAGTAACAGTTTTGTATTTGAAATCGCAGTTAATCTTTCTTCTGGTGGTGTAAATTCTGCTGTATAAACTCCTGTTCCTTTGACTAATCTCAAGTCTGCTATATATCCATAAAAGTATCTGTTTGAGCTTGAATTACTTTTTCCAGTGTAAGGAGCAGTTGTGGCAGTATGATCAAAAGTATAAGATGCACTATACCGTTCTTCACCGTTAGTAAAGATCTTTAATGTTCCTGAAGTTCGTGAGAAAGCTATATGATGCCATTCATTTACACTTAAACCTGTACCAGATGCCATAGTAGAAGAACCATTCCATAGCTTTGGGGCAAGTGTTGCATTGTCTAAAAAGAAGAACATAGAAGGAGTACCAAAATGTCCAAATATACACATATCATTATTAACACCACCGCCAGGAATAGATGTTACATAAACCCAAGCTTCTAATGTAAAATCTCCTGTTCCAAGTGCAAAATCGGCATGACTAGGATATGATAGATAATCACCACTTCCATCAAAGTACATTGAATAGCCTGTGGCTTTGTAAGGTGAAAATGTTCCTAATGAAGCAGTAGCTCCATTCATAACCAATGAGTGACTACTTGCTGATGCATCTGTTGGTGTTGTGTTATCTCCAGTTCCAGTTGCTTTAAGTAGCAACTCTGTTTTGTTAGAATGTGAAATAAACGTAACAAAATCCAAAGTAATACTTGAGACTGCTGGTACTATATTAACGCCGTCTGTTGCTTTAATTGTTAAAGTTCCAGTATAGGTTGTGCCATCAATTAGACTAGCATTAGTTTTTGGGACTAAGGTAAAGACTGACGAGTCTTGTGTAATGTCTGCCATTGAATCTAATTGACCTCCAGTCTCGAAACTAAATGATACTCCTAAACTTTCTGGATCAGAAGCTGCGACAGTAATAGTAAGAGTACTTCTTGGTGAATCAGCATCAAACGTATAATCTGATAATGGCGAAGTAGTAAATGTTGGATTCGTATTGATTAAAGCTACGTTATACCAACCTGATCCGTTCCAAACGTACATTCTGTTTGTAGACTGTACGAGAGCCATTTCGCCGAAAGTATTTCCGACACTAGGAAGAGCCGCAGCATTAGCGTACTGCTGAGCAGACTGCTCAATAGTTGTAGTCGTAACAGTACCATCAATAGATGATTTAATTAATGATGTTGCACTGTTTACTGTTGCTGATAAAGCTCTTCCTTTTGATATTGCCATTTTATTCCTTTATTTCTCCTTCTACAGGCTCTGCTTTTGCTTCCTCTTCCGCAGCTTTTTGCTTAGCCATAAATTCTTCTATGATTACATGAACTTTGTCATGTACCATACCTACCGTTGACAAATCGCCAGCACCTAAGACACCGCCTTTAGTAGCCGCATCAATAACTCCTCTTACGACCATCAGGTCTTGAATTGTTATTTGAATATTTTGTTGTGGTTGTTCTTCAACTTGTTCGTTCATTTATTTCTCCATTAATTTTCACTTAGTATCCAACCTTGGGTTGCATTATAATAAACCAAGCCTTGAGCAGCTCGATTTACGTTAATAACCAAATTATCGGTTAATCCTTGGATCTTATGTCCGTTTCTATTTATAGTTATGTTATTAGTGCCCGCTTGACCAGTTCCGTCTATGATTTTAATCTCATCACCTAAAGTTCCAGAAGCAGGGAGTGTTAACGTTCTTGCTGATGATGTATCTACTATATATGCGTTCCCTTTGACTAACGTTATGTTACTTGAAGTCGCATTATAAGTGTGACCACTTAATGCTCTAGCTTGGACGTAAGCAGAATCTATCATACTTGTTACTGCAGATGAATCACTAAAGGCAGCCGTCGCTCTAAAGTTTGTAGCGTAATTATTAATAACAAGTTCTGAACCAGCGTTAACAGAGTCTAGTAACGTAATCTGATTTTTATTTTGTAAACTAAAGTCTTCTACTTTTGTAAGAAGCAGACCATTTAAGAATATTTGTATTTGAGCAGAGTCATAACTTAATGCTGTTCCTCCGATATCATTACCAGTATATACACTCTGTCCTTCAGTAGAAACATATCTAAAGGTAGAAAACGAAGATGTAGCAGGAACCATTTCTGAAAGTCTTTGCTGAATGTATGCAGAATCAACAGTTTCCAATATTGCAGTAGAGGAAGACGTTCTTGTTGAAGTAACTGTTTGAACAAGTATTTCATCAGCACTATCAAGAGCATTATTTAATGTTATTCTATTATTAGCAGAACTATCAACAAAATCTGTACCTTGCAACTTAATACCATTTAAGAATACTGCAAAATTATTTGTTCCAATACTTAATGAATCTCCAGCATTACTTAATCCAGTTATAGCAGTTGTTCCGGAATCAACTGTGAACAAGAAGTCTGTAAACTTTGGATCTACTGTTCCGTCAAACTTAGAGTTAACATAAGCAGAATCAACGAGATCAATGACGAGAGCAGAATCTAATCCAGCAGTTATTCCTGTTAGAGCTGAACCATCTCCTGAAAATGAAGTAGCTGAGAAATCACCTTCGTGTGTAAGTCTCGCTTTTTCTGTAGCAGC
>Ga0181393_1000021_pt1 | contig 45315 bp, 51 predicted proteins | sample 16SPOviralmetaG_FD_130122 | JGI IMG/M metagenome (GOLD analysis project Ga0181393, IMG submission 130122) | Marine viral communities from the oligotrophic San Pedro Time Series (SPOT) site, San Pedro Channel, CA, USA - 16 SPOT_SRF_2010-10-21 | ecosystem: Environmental > Aquatic > Marine > Strait...
AAACATTAATCGTGTTTCCTCCTAACATACCTCTAGTCTGTTGATTATTAAATACTTTTGCCCCCGTGGGTAGATTGACAATTTCGGGTCCTCTTTCTCCCACCAAGTATCTGCCCGATTTACCAATCATTCCACCATCAGCCATACCTGCTATTGCATCAACCCCAAATTCAGCCGCACCTTTTAAAACAGGAGCCGCTAAAGTAGCAATACCTATCGCTCTACCGAGCGGAGTTCCTTGTTTGAACAAAAATCTACCTAACGAAATAGCACCACCGATTGAAATAGCATTACTTAAAAACCCTCCTACGCTTTCACTTGATTCTTTAATTACTTGCGCTAGCATTCCTCCTACTCCATAAACTGTGCCAACTACAAGAGAACCCAACCCCATAATTAAAGTCCCTACCGTAGCAGTAAGTATACCAAGTAAGAGTTTTCCAATTCCTTCTAATACAACTTCAAGGGCTGGCATAACTTCATCCTTGAAACTACCTCCACCAAATAAAGCCTTTAACAAATTGAACATACCCACCACTATATCAATAAGACCAGTAAATATTAACTTTAGTCCGTCTAGATATAATACAAATAAAGGTTTAAAATCCTCTACGAATTTTTTTACACCATCAATAAACCCGCTCTTATGTAAGATATAAACTAATAAACCAATTAAAGATACAGCATAAAGAACCTTAGCAAAAACTAACAAACTAGTTCTTAAAAACATCATATGTTTTGCTATATTTCTTTTCTCAAAGAAAGATTTCAAGCCCTCTTTGATATTATCAAATATACTTGTAATAGGAAGAAGCGCACCGTCTAAAAACTTTTGAAGGGTCAGGTCTTTCTTTTCTTTTTTTATTGCGCTTACTCTTCCAATAGTTCCTTTAACGATAATACCTCTCTCCTTTGCTTCTTCTTTCAAGGCATCAAAAACCTCACCCCTAGCAAACACTTCGTCCTTTAAGTTTAAAATTAATTGTTGTCTAGCATCTATTTGTTTTTTACTAAACTCGGAGTCTTCGTCGTTTAGTTTCTTATCAAGAGCCTCTAAATTATCATTAACCTTCACTAAATTTTCTTTATTTTTTTCTATTTCATTTGTATAATTTTCAGCAGATGCTTTTATACCTTCCATAGTAACTTCTATTGCTCGTCTTTCATATTCTAACATTTCTATTTTTCTTTGTGCAAGTAGTTTTTCAGCATCAGTTCTTCCATTTGCTACTGTAATTTCTAAAGCATTTTGTTCTATCATTATTTCTTCTCTTCTTTTGTTACTACTTCTTATTTCAGCATTAGTATCGTAAAGAAGTTGCTTGTTAAGTGAAAGTCCTTCATTTAGCGTGTCTCTGCTTTCTTGTTCTTCTTTTAGTTTATTTTTCAATTCTTCCCTTACCTTTTTTACGGTCCGAGCGTCAGTTATTTGTTCATCTACCGTCTTTTGAAGTTTAGCAAATTCATCGGAAATACCGGCAATTTGAACAGCAAACCCCTCCGTTTCGCTGTTTCCTAATAAACCACCCTTTCTTACCTGTAATTCCTTACCTATAATTTTTGAGTTTCGTAATTGGGATTTAGCAGAATCTAAACCTCCGGGGGTTGCCTGTATAACTCTTCTTTCTATGTCAAGTCTCTTTCTAACATTTTCTTTAGATAAAGCGGTTTGCTCTGCTATAAATCCAGCAAACCCCTTCTGTCTAACCAATAGTCGGTTTCGTTGTTCGGTTAAAGTTAGTGCCTCTTTTAAACTAGAATTATTACCATCGGTTAACTCACGAAGAAACCCAGCACTACTTACAATATCAGCATAGGACTGTGCGTTTTCTTCTAGAAGTTTATTTTGATTTGCGATGGCATCAACCCTTTCTTTTTCGGAATCCTCAATATATCTAAAAATAACTGTAAGTCCTCTTAGTCTGTTTTGAATATCGTATAGGCCCGTTCCAGCACTAAGCCGACCAAAAATAGACCAAATAGTTCCGGGCTTACCTCTCATGCTTGCTAGGTCGGAAAGGTTTTTTACAAGTCCCTCGGTGTATCTATTTGTTTCACTAAGAGAACCAGCCATCCCACTAATGCCTTTTGAGGCCGCATTAATGTTTGATAACATTTCGTCAAAGTTAGCCATTAGATTTCACCTTTTGCATTTCCTTCGCTTCTTCCTCTTTTTGGATAGAGTAAATAAGAAGCAAATCCCTAACCATTGAGAAAGGCATTTGGTATGCCTCGGCGGGACTGATATTAAGTTCCTTTGTCAAGATATATAAACTTATTCTTGAACCGATAAGGGGATTATCGGATTTTCCGCTTTTTAGCGCATTTAAATATTCTCTTTTAAATCTTCGTCCCCCGCATAATTAAATGGGTCGGGTAGAATTTCTTTAAGTTGATTTCCAACATACGGCTTGAGGCGAAGAACCTCAATTGTTGTAAGGGTGGGTTCAGTCTTCTCAACGAAAGCCTCCCATAGATACCTAAAGAGGGTGTCCATCTCAAGGGAAATATCATTGGTGCGGGAGTTCAAATTAATGAGTTTTGCTTGAGCCTTCTCTAATTGTAGGAAGGTTGGTTCCTTAATCCACACCTTGAGGTATTCATCCGAGTCGGGCGCAATCCTTACATGGTGAAGGGTTGGTTCGGCAGTTGCGAATAGCGAATTTTTATTACTTACAGTCTTCTTATCCATAGAATCATCTCCTATGTTTAAATCCTAGTGTTATTAGGGTTTTAAACTTAACCTTGAATGGCCCAGTATGTGGTATGGGTGCATTCTTGCATGGTGAGTGGTTGAATAGTCCAATTGACAACAACGGGTCCACGGTCATTTCCAACGGGGAACTCAGCCGATGTAACCATGTAATCACGGAATTTCATTTGAAGTTCCTCTCCGTTTTCCTTTGTGAAACGAAGAACAATCTCACTCGTAGCGGAGGATAGCGCAGTAGCAAGTTGATTTTGCAGTTCAGTAAATACTGCGGCATCCGTTACATGACCTGTGAAGGAAAGCGTATAGGTTCTTTGGCCGGTGAGTTGAGTTTGGCTATTCTTATCATAGCGACCAATATATCTCTGTGCTTGAAGTTGGTTATCAATTGTGAGATTAAACGAAGCCAAGCGAATGTAATCCTGTCCGAAGAGAGAAATTGTCCCATCAGCAAAGAAGAAAGGTCGCATTAACGGTTCCGTGTCAGCATCGGAATCACTAGTGAGAGTTTCAGTTTGTCCCTGTCGTCCTCGGTAGTTAACAAAGTTTTTAACATCTGTTGCGTTGTTAAGAGTTTCATAGTTGGTTGGTGCAACAAAGGTATTTTTGTGCGCTAGCGATAGATTCATATTAACTGGACCTGCCACATCTGCGTTCATTGTTAGTGAGTTAATAACCGTGCCGGGATAAATTTTTGAATACACATTTTCTTTAGCAGAATCAACCGCTACGGTAGCATTTTGGTCTGCCTTTTTGAGAGTGTATTCTAATGCAAAAGAAGGTAAGGTATGTCCATTTTCTTCTGTAATTGTATAGGTGATTAAGTCATTTTGCACATCATCGTTGTTAATTAGTAGGTGGCTATCAAGAGTTGAAGTAGCGGCCAATGGAGGACAAATAGTGGTTCCCTCGGTTCGGTGAATTGTATCTTCGGTTTCGGAGTAAATAAAACCAGTTCCACTTCCACTTGCTAAGGTAAAATCATTTGTTGGGGTATGAGCCGATTCTGCACTAGCGGGAGTAGTAATTGATTTCTTACCCAATGCGTAGTAAAGAGGCCAAAACGAGTTAGCCAACATATCAAGACTTCCACCGGAAGTTTCTTCAATACCCTTATACTGGTAAATGAAGTTTCTAGTCCCACCAGCAACAAGGTTCATTTGTTCTGTCGTAACATTCGTTGAAGGAATCGTTACAGAACTAACCAAGCCAAGCCAAGTATCGGAAAGAAGTCTTGGGTTAGAGCCGGAAGCGGCAACAGTAGAACCCGCAGTTGTGGTAGATAACGATAATTCACTTCCACTAGCATTTGTAACTGCGGGTGATTGAGATACTGTTCCTCCGTAGGTATTGGTTAGAATTAAATTATCCCCGCTTCTTGAAGCAGAAAAGTGAATGGAGCCAGTTTTACCAACTTCCGCAACTATAACATCAATAATTTCTTCTGCGGTTGTTAGGTCGCTATCGTTAATATTCACTTCCAAATTAGCACTTGCACCGCCATATGACCCGTCGTTGGTAATTCCGATAACATAAGCCGTGGAAGAAGCACCATTTGACGAAGGCACTTGACCAAAGGCGATGCTGTCGTTATCGTAGTCTCCTCGTGTATCGCTACTAAAATTAATACTGAGAACTTGAGCAGTATATGTGGTTGAACCTCCCGACCCTTTAGGGGCAGGAACAGGCGCACCGTATTGCTCAATAACTCCGTAATAATTTGTAGCAGTAGATGTAATAGCAGACGCTAAAGAATCATTAACTGTTAGTGTAGTGGCGTCATTTGCTTGAATCAAAACTCTATCCGTAAAGGTATCACCCGAAACTGCGTAGATATTTAAATAACATCCTCTATATAAATTTGTTAAAAGTGAAAAATTAATTCTAAAAGTAGCGTTTAGAGTGATAACTCTTTGATTACCGCTAGCCGCAGCAATACTAGTAAAACTACCTGTATTTATTTCTTGTTCGGGTATCATTGATACCGTCGCTCCGCTTCCCATCCAAATATCTGAACTAACCATTTTTTTTCACCTACAAACAAACTGAAAATCGTTTTAACATAACACTTACTTTATATCCAAAAATCCTACTCTTTTTATCGTTCTGCTCAACCCTAGAACCCATTTCTATATGTTTAATATCCTCCGTTAATGAACCCGATTGAATCCATCCCCTTCGGTTATTTTCTAGTATGTAGCGAACTATCTTATAAAGGTTTTCTATTCTATCTCTTCCGAAGGTGTCTCCGGATGGGGATAATCTGTTTCCATCGGATTTTCTTCTATCGTCTTGTTTTGTTCGGATGCGAATACCCATAGAATAAGTCTCATTTCTAACCGACCAATCAAGGGTAGGGTATTCTACATTCTGTGATTCTTCCATACAAACGATTAAATCTGCGGTATCAATAACTCCATCGGAGTTTGTGTCTTGGTCTTTTGCACGAGAAATTCTAGCACGATTTCCTCCTCTACCGGGATTCGTAGTATTTCTTGTTGAGGCCATAGACCGAACATCCATAATTTGTGGACGAACCCTGTGAACGGTTGGAATATCACTACCTAAAGCAGTAATGGCGGCATTCCAATTATCCGCTAAGAGGGAAACTAAAAATGTTGTTTCATCCATGTCAAACCTTCCTATAAAATGTTGCCCTTTGTTTTTGTTCCTTTTTAATGTCCTTTCTTTTTCTAATATATTGAGACAATTGACCTCTAGTGGGTGTATAATCTTGAGCAGATTCGGGTCTGTTTTCCTGCATCCATTTTTTGGTTTCCGATAAAATAACAGACATTGTTCTTTCTTGACCGTCAGCCATAACAGTATTTAAGGCTTTAATCCCGATAGCGGAAAGTCTCTTTCCCTTTATAACACCGAACCATTCCTCTTTATGTGGTCCATCCGAAGAAAGTTTAAACTCTCCTTGACCTCTTCTGCGTCGTCCGGAAAACAAATTTTCAATTTCTCTTAGGACCATTTTTAGTCTTCCACCGGAACCGGCCTCACTTACCCTATGTGAGATAGTAGTTGTGACCGATTCTGCATCGGGGTCGTCCATTTCACTCAATCTTTTAACGGTAATAGTGTCGTGTTTTCTTGTTTTATCATGTTCTACTATCACATAACCTTTTTCTTCAAGAAATTTATCTAGTTTTCTAGTTCCTTTATCTCTTTTCTTGCGAATATCATCAATCATTCAAAAGCCTCCTTTATACGCTTTTCAATAACCTTTGTAAATTCCTGTTCAATAACTTGAGACATAATTTCATCCGATAGACGCTCACCAAGTAGTTCTTCCGATAAGTCCTCCATGTCCTCATTTTGTGAAATAATTCTTTGCAAAATTTCATCCATCTCCTCTTGAGTTTTAGAAAGTTTTTCAATAATTCGTTTAAACACAATATCACCAATTATAATTACAAGCCCAGTAGCCAGCAGTTAATTTATTTTTCTTCTGCTTGCAGTTATGGCGAGATTTAAAATTTTTCCTACGCTTGTTGCTTTTGTGTTGTAAGAAGTCCTTGTAGCCTCTTGCCCCAAAGGACACTATTCGGTATTTTCCATTTTGGTGTGCCAGCACTCGGTATTTCTTTTTGCTACCTTTAGGTGCGCGTTTTGGTTTATTTACACCGGGAAATTTTTCTCCCCGATACATTACCCCACTCTTGACCCTTTTAATTTCTGGTTTTTTTTTCTTTGCTTTAGAAACATCATCACAGTCGTTGCACCCACAACCACAATCCTTTTTTAAAATATCCTGCCACATAGTTAATCTCTCCTCTTGTAGCGTTTAACGGTTTTACCATCCCTAATAACACCACCACCTAAAAATTTTGACTTTGGTTTTGGTTTGATTTTCCTACTAAAGTCCTCTTCCTCTTGTTCTACGACAGCATCAATATCTTCTTCCATTTCACGAGAGGCTGGCTCGCCTGTCCCAAACTTTTTACCAAAAAGTCTAGCACGAGGAATTTTTTTAGGCTCCTTAATTACGCTCCACCAATCACCCATAATATCACCTTATTGTTTCCTTCTTATTAAGTTTTTCTTTGGAGTCTTACCACCTGTAGATTCAGCAAGACCCCTTTTAAGTAATGAATTGATTAGTTGCGATTTTCCAAGTCTATTACTATAAGGTCTTCCTCTTCCTGTTTTTAAATCTAATGACCTCGCATGAAGTTCTTCTGTTGAAATCCACTCATCAGTAAGAATTTCTCTTACTACAGCGTGTAGAAAAGCAGACCCCTTTCGGCCTTTACTAATAGTTTTCTCTAAGGAATACTCGCCGGTTCCACCAACCCCCACCTTACCTCCAAAAGAAACACCCGGAATTCTTTTGACAAACATTCCTGTGCTGACGGGGTTCATGTTTCTTCTAAATTTTTTGGGAAGGCTATCATAAATTACTCCTGCTGGGAGAGGTCCTTTTTTTTCTAACAGGTCCAAAACAATTTCATTAAACTCCTGTTGATTTTTTTTACCGAGTTTTTTCTGTAATGTATCTTTCCAATTCATTAACGCATCCTCTCCGTTTTTCTTTTACTTGATTCTTTTCTAGATAGGGCTACTGCATGTGCGGCCTTAAGTCTTCTTTTTGCTTCGGGGTCTTTTGCCCTTTTAGCGGCTACTCTAGCCCTTTGCTCCACGAGATTAATAATTTGTGATTGTCTTTTGTGCGATTTAGATTTAAACGCTGAACTTGAAAAGGTATCTCTAACATCGGAAGCGGTTCTAAACTTAACCGGAACGGTGTCCTTTGGGTTCTCATCGGTGTAAAGCCTACGAGAGGAACCTTTGGGTTTTTTGCCGGTTCCTTTTTTTGGTTCGGCTTTTAGAATACCTCTCCAATTCATCGGGTCCCCCTCCTTCTTTTGTAAGTTTTACAGGCCGCACAAGTAGGGCGGCATCTCCTCTTCCTACCCTTAGAAGCGTCTTTCCTCCCGCAGGGTTTTGGTCCATTCTTACTTCCGCAGGTTGAACAATCAATCCAGCCCCGTTGAGTTTTCTTTCCTTTGCCTTCTTTTCCTCCCCTACGAGAAAACCAGCCGTGGAGTCCTTCGTCCTTTTCACGCTTAAAATTGTCTCCCGACTTTCGCCGTTTCTTTTTCTTGTAGGATTTAGAACCTTTTTTTCGTCGGGCCTTTGATTTCTTTTGAAGAATGTCTTCCCATTCCTCCTTACGAATAATTTTTCCATCACGAATAAACTTACCCCTGTAAGGTTTCTTTTTAGGCATCACACCCGTTTTCTTTTTATACCCACTTAAATAAGCGGCAGTAGCAACCCGTTGGGCCGCTTCTTTAGTATCATAGGGACCCTGTTCTCCCCAATACCATTTGCCGTTTTTTTCTGTAATGGGCATGATTATCATTCCTAATATTCTTTAACCGAAAACGAACCCGCCGAATCCTTAAAATATGAGCCGTCTGTTAATTTATCTCTATTTGTATCTCTTATTAGTGTAAGGTTGTTACTTTTAGGAAAATTAGTCAACATCTCTTGAGGTAATATCAAGTAATGCATACCACCAATAGAAATAAGCGACCCCAAGATAATATCTAAGTATTGTTTTTTAGTCATACGAAACTTAGGATATAAGTTCTTTTCAACCACATTTTCGTAAAGTTCATGGATAGAAGCAACTGTGTTTTGATAAGTAAAGCCCTTAACTGGTTGAAAAGAAGAGTCTTCTAACATGTATCTAACAGTAGCATATATTATTTGTTTTTTATCCTCTTTATTAGAAAACGCTTTTAGTATATTTTTCCACACAATTATCTCTCCTTTCTTCTGTAATGGGGTTTATTTGGTCTAACCTTCTCACTTTTTTGACTCGGTTCTCCCTTCCTACGCCTAACCCGATTACGCCTCTTGACCATCTAATCCCTGTCCGTGAATGCTCCTCTTGCTTTAGGCAAACCTTCAAGCAAAATGTAATCACCGTTCTTATGCAGGGAAACCTTCTTCATTTCCTTGAGTTTCTTCTTGAGTTCTTTCTTTGAAAGTTTTGTAGTCTTTTCTAGTGGCTCCAAACCGGAAGCCCCGCCCTCGTCCTTGAGGGTGCGAATAATAATCGCTTCAACATCTTCTTTCTTCTCATCTCGTAGTTCCTCAAAATCCCCGGCATCAATTCTACCGTTTTTATTTTTATCTAATTCTTTCTGTCCACCGATAAGTTCCTTATCCATGTCTTCCTTTTCTGTTCCACAATGACCCTTTAAAATATTTTTCCAATTCATTTTTTACCCTCCATTCTCATTTGATTTCCTTTTGAAGTTTTATCATCATCAATGGGACCACCCGCCGCCCAAGTATAACAAGTTCTATCCTTGTGGCATTTAAAGTGATGCATCCAACAATAACCTAAATCTCCCTCTAAAGGCATACACTTTTCCATGCGTGGTGATATATCAAACGCCACACAATTACCACAATTAGATTTTTTTGCTACCTCAACAGAAGTATTCCAATGGTCTGCGGCTTTAACCCAATAACTTTCGTCTTCTAAATTAAGAGGTCCGTATTGAATATGCTCCGCCTTAATAGAAGCATTTCTATTCTTAGTATTTAGTTTTAAATCCTGTGTTGCTCTTGGACAAGCAAGTTCTTTTAAAATAATTTCCCAATTCATACTATCACTTCTTTTTCTTTGATTTGTTGCCCCAATTTTTAGCACCAACCTTTCGGCATTGAACTAATGCCCCGGAAGCATAAGCGGAGGGCCACTTCTTGTAGCGGGACCGAACCTTACGGTAGCAAGCATCACGCTTGGCTTTTTTCTTTTTCTTTAAAAGACTACCCCACCATTCATCCATTTACAGTTCCCTCCCATAGTTCTAGAATTTGTTTAAATAAATTTTTGTCTCCTTTATCGTAGTCTAACGACCATTCATTGCCATTGGATATATAAAAATCTACCCACGGGTTTGTAGCGTGTTTGGGAGCGTAAAAGGGGTTTTCATGGGTAAAGGGAAATTCTTCGTGGTTTTCTTCGTCCGCCCGTGAAAAAATTCTGTAATGGCCTGTGTTTTTATTTGATGGTCTGCCGAGTGGAAATTGGTTTGTGATTTCCATCCTATCAAAAGAATATCCCCTTCTTAATAATTCTCCCATCCATAATCCTTGCCTACGCATCATATTGTCTGTTGGAGAAACTTTTAAGATATATTTCCATTCCATAATATCCCCTCAATCGCTATCCAAATAATAATTAATTCGTTTCTTCATTCGTAGGATGGCATCAACATCTTTTTTGTATGCATCATACTTTGCTTGAATATTAATTCCTGTGGAGTCGTCTCCCACAAGAACATAAGAATCATCACTAGCCAGCAGTTCACAAGCCACGAGTTTTGTAGCCGCTTCTTCAATAACGGCAGGAACTCTATGATTTCCATAGGTGTAGGTAAGTTTAACAGAGTGCTTTCTGTGCAAGGGATAGTCTGCTCGGAAGAAAACATCCCCAGCGTCTTTAACATCCCACCAAGTTTGGTTGCGGTCATACAGTTCCTTATCGGTAAAGGAGGTTGCACTTAACCCCGAACCCGAAGTAGAAATAGTGCATGAAGAACCATCCGAACCGGGCAATAAAGAAACAATTGTAATAGTTTCATCGTCCTCAACATTCGCGTAAAAAAAGTCCGAAATATTGTAAGTAGCAGAAGAATCCTTTACGGCTTTATTTGAAGTAGCCCCCGTAAAGGAAGCCGTTAAAGTAGGAGGTTGTTCATTAATTAGGTAAGCAAGTTCAAGTGCCGTGGTTCTCTTACCAAATGATTTATTGAACTTATCATCGTGTGCGTTTGTAGCGGCGAATAAATCCCATTGTAAGGACCCCGCTCCCAAAGTAATAGAAGTAATGTTTGTATAATCTGTAATTGTCAAGGTAGAAACTGCTGAGGCTACATCTCTATACAAGTTGCCATCCCAAAAAGCAATCCTAATTACTTTTCTAATATTCTCGTGTTCGGCCCTAACCTTCCCTGCGTAGTCTTCATAAAAATAAGTGTATTTATCAAAAAAATCAAAGTCGTGAAATTCATTCTCAGCAAGATTTTCTCTCCACGATTCGTTAGTAAATTCGTCTATAAAATCCTCAGCCCTACGAATTAAATCTCCAACCTCTTCTAAAGTAGGTGAGGTAGCACCAGTAGCACCAATAGAAATAAAATCAGCAACACCCAATAAGGCGGCAACCTTAACTGCTGTAGTATAGGCTCCGTTTCCAGCAGAATAATTAACCACATTTAAGGTTGGGTCCGATTGAACAATGCCCTTAACCATATCAGTTGCCTCCTATAACTGAATCTAGTTTCATTAGTTTATTTAAAAGTTTTTCTGTATATGCTTTTTTACTAGTATTTAGTAGGCTTTTGAATTTTCCTCTAGATATTTTTTCTTTACCGGAGGGAGTAATAGATGTGGTTCCCACAGCCATTCCCGAAGGAGTCCTACCCATAAAATTAGCAGGGTCGCTACCAAGATAAATTTTAACTTCGGCAGAAACCTCATAAACAAAACTAATTTCAAAACCACTTTCTACCTTTTCAAGAATAAGTTTTAGTTGTCCGGTTAACTCCTTTGAGTATGGGGCTGATTCCGATTGAACCAAGTTATTTTCATTTCCAATAATTGAACCTCGGTATAATACCGGATAAAACAAAAACTTAGCAAGTGTTCTTTTTGCCTCTGCTTTTAACGCTTGAGGGTTGTTTCTAATATTTTTCATAAAGTTTTGGTCCTTAAATCCGGTTAAAATAGACTCAATGGCTTGAACATTGATAGTGTTTTCTTTACCCTCATCCTCTACGATATAATCAAAGAAAGCCTCCTGCATTTCTTGGGTATCGTATAATTCTTCTGCTAAAAATTCTAACGAGGAAGATAAATTAGGTCTTGCTCTTATCGCTGTAAAATTAATAGCGTCGTCGCCACGACCAAAATCTGTTTTTGCCCCACCAACAACACCTCTAGTCCCACCTTCACCCTCGGTGAAGAGAACTTGGTTAATGAGTTTATATTCCTCTTCTGCTAGTTCTTTCATACCTTCTAAGTTTGATGAGGCGTGATTTTCCAATACGGAGATAAAATTCTCAATGTCGTTTTTGATAGCCATTCCCGTGTCGTAGATTGTATCATCAAAGTCAATGCTCTCTAAACCTTGAGCAATTTCAGTATCAATTTCTCCCCCGGCTGGTTTTTTATCTTTTTGTTTGTAGGCCTCTTCATCGTCTTGCTTCTGCTCACGAATGGTATCAATGACCAAGACAAGTTCTGCTATTTCATCTGCTACATCGTTAGAAATAGAGGGGTCATTTAAAATTTCTTCACCCTTATCGGTCGTGCTAATATCGGATAAAATTTCCTCGGACTGACTGATAATGTTTCTTAGTTGTTCGTAGCGGTCTTGTCGGGAGGGATTGGCTGGAATTTTTTTAGTAATCGCATCCTTTAGCATATTGTAAAAATCTGTAATGCCGTCAAAAATACCCCCAACACCTGCTTCATCTAAGTTATATTGACTTCGGATTTCTTCCGAGAAGTTTTCATCTCTATCCCTACGAAGTGCCTTTAGGTAGGCAAAAATAGCACCACGCTTTGCTTGTTTCTTATTTAGAAGTTTTACTTTATTAGAAGCCGTCATTTTTCTCTTCGTAGTTTTTGTCCCAATGCTGACAAGATTATGTGGGATTCCCGAAATTTCTGCCGGGTTCCAATTAGGAATATTAAGTTCGTGTGTTTCTTCTTCATTGGTGGCTATTTTCATAGCGAGTTGTTCTAAATCCTTTCCGTGATTAGCAATTACCCAATCAATTAATTCGTCTAAATTAATAGTGGTCTTTCTCATACCAATATCTCCTACCTCTTTAGGAGTCTTAAACTCTTCAATAGATGGTAAGGTTGATTGATTTAATGAGAGGTCAATTTGATTATAGATTTTATTTAGCCCATCATATTCCTTGAAGGTTTTAAATAAACCACTTTTAACTAGTTTGTTTCTAAAACCAATTTTAAGACCGTGGTTGAGTTCACCCACTAATTCATTTGGTTCCATGTTGGAAAGTTCTTGAATCCACTCTTCATCGGTAAGTTCTTTGTTAGACTTATCTTCCACTAATTTACTATCCCTACTTCTTCTATATCGCTTGTCGTCTATTTTATACTCATTACCAAACAGATTCCCTAGAACCTCCACGAGTGAAATTCTACTAACCTTGACACCTTCACCTTTGTTATTAGTGATAGATTTTAAATAGGGTTGGATAATAAAACCCGGTGAAGAATCGGAAATAAGACGCTCCACCATACTTTGTGCAGATTGAATAGCACTTTCCATGCTATCCCTATTGTTTATCATTTCAATAATTTGTTCTTCTGTGTAGGCATTTTTTCCAACCTGTTGGTGAATCATATCAATGAAGTTAGCCACAGCACCCACTTGGGGCATAACTAAATTCGTAGCGACTAAATCACCAATTAAGGCTCGGTTCTCATCCGAGGTTAAATCTATGTCTATTTGAAACTCATCGGCATTCCCAGCCAATAGAGCAGATAGCGTGGGGCTTTCTTCGTCGGCCTCTAACTTAAAAATACTAAACAACTGAGCAAAGTCCTCGTCTAGCATTCTCTTATCCAGTAGGTCCTTAAAAGCCGCACGATTAACTGCGTCAAACCTTTCATCGTCATACCCGATAAAACCTTCGTGGTCTGTTGAAAGCCAATCTACCAGCCCTCTCAATAGAGCCTTCTTTTCCTTTAGAGTAGAGGCTTCTTCTTCGCCCATGCCCTTTTTTCTTCCGGAAATATCAGCGTTGATAAAATCAATTAGAACCTCTAAGGACAAAGCCTCAGTCCACTCAACCCCCGAAGGAATTTTTTTATCATAATCTCTTAGCCTAGGAACTTGAACCATTCTTTAACCCCCTAGTTGGTGAGGGCAAAAAGTTCAATGCTAGTAAAATTGCTAGCAACAATTTTAATTCCATTACGACAGATAATCCCCAAGCCTCTAATATCATCGCTAGTGCTTGTGCCTAGTAAAAACTTAGCAATTGGGTTATCTACCGCTACAAAGGTTAAAACCTCTCCGGATTTAGAACCTCCCGTAGTAGAAGCACTCAATTCAAAGTTAAGTGCGTCTGTAATAGAACTGATTGTGGCTCCTTCGGGGATTCCATTACCAAAGACTAACATTCCTGCTGATAAGCCAGCCGTGGGACCAGCAATCGTGGGGTCGTTGTTATAATCAAATGGTGCTTGAGTATCAGCAATATTGTTATCAAAAACACTAACAGTAGATGCTGTTCCCCCATTAAAATAAAGTATTCCGTCAAAAGTTCCACCGATAGATGATAACTGGGTGTTCGCAGTAATTTTCGTTGAATTCATAGGCATAGTATTCCCTCTTAAACTAAAGCAAGGCGGACTATGTTATAAAACTTACTCTTCTTCACTTTCACTTAGGCAAAGTGAAAGCAGTTGAGCCTTAGTATTTCGTAGTTCAAACGAAATACCTTGTTCAGTTAAATAAGCCTGTAATTCTCTCTTAGTCATGGAGGAGAAATCGGGTAGAGGTGCGACTTCATCAACCTCCGTTGATTCCTCTAAGGTTTCCTCAACGGGGGTTTCAGCCACCTCCTCTCCCAAAATCTCAAATCCATTTCTAATAAAAATATCCCGCAGGTCTTCCGAAACATCGTATTCATAATTACCCAAATACGCTCTTCCGAAAATAACCTTAGTCCCGCCTGTAATATTCTTAACTCTCATTACTTCACCTCAAAGTAGGCCGTATGCTCTAATTCTAAAGGTTCCAAGGTCGCCCGTTACAACTGCGCCAGTTGAAAGAGTAGATGGTGTAAGAACCAAATATTCTCCGTTAGCGGCAAGTGAAGCCGTTTCATTAAACAAAGCACCTGTTGTGGTAATTCGTGTGTTTAGTTTCACTAAGTTGTTTTCTTGTGCCAAAATCTCAATGTGGCTAAGTTGGGAAAGTCCCAAATCCGATGCAAGTAGGGAAAAGTTATTCCCAACAATCGTAATTTCGTCATTGGTAGCATCTGCTCCAATACCGGAAACAACGATAGTATCTGCGCCGTCAATGCTGACAATTGTAACTTCTCCATCATTTCCACCAGTAGCAGAAGAACCAAGAGTAATGGTGCTTCCTACTGAATAGGTTGTAGAGGCGTTAAGAGCAGTTCCGCTTTGACGAATAATGCTGTTAGAAGCCGCTACATAATTAACGGTAGTTGTTACAGATGCCGTAGCACTCTTAGTTACATTGAGGATAAAATCCACATAGTAGTAGTGGCCTTGAACCTTTGGAGCAGTAGAACCCAAATGGTCTGCGATAAATGTGATTGCGTTTAATCCCATTTAATCACCTCATTGAAGGTCCAAAATTTTGCCTTGTCCTCGGAAGTAGGTGCAAACAGTCTCAGCAACGGTTCGGTAAAGCCCACGGTGTCCTAACTTGCCGTGTCCGAAAACATCAGCATTGATGCCGCCTTCAAAGTATTCAGTTGGCTTCAAAGTGCAAAGGAACAGATGGTCAGTATCAAGAATAAGCATATCCGAAACACCAGCACCACCAGTAGGCATATCCTTAACAGGAATAATTGGGATGTCGTGATAAGTAGCAACACGGAAGCCCATTTCTCTACCTTCAACACCCTTAATTCCGTTATGGGTTGGCGTGATTTCCGTTCTACCCATGAAACGCTCCTGTGCTTGTAGCAATTCACCGAGGGTTTGAATGGTATCGTATCCAGTCAAAATAACCTTGGGTTCTCCACCACGAGCCATCAAGTTGCGAATAGCCGTGTTTAGCAAAGCAACCGTAAGGTTTCGCTCGGTTCCTCCGTTAGCATCAACATATGATTCCAAGTAAGGTGTGTTGCTGGTGTGGCGAGCAGTTCCGTAAAGTTCGTTTTTACTCGTAAGGGTTCCCAAAGCGTCGGTTTCTGCAAAAGTAGCCACGATTTTGTAAAGGCTCATAAGCGAGTTATCAGCCTTAGTAGCGTGTGCGTCAATACCAGTTCCAGCAACGCCGGTTAAGTCTTGCAAAATCATTTTGTTCATTGACTCAGCGTGAGAAACACCGACTTCTTCACGGTAATTAGCGATAAGGTCGCCCAATCCATCGTCAAGACCAGCCATCAATTGTGCAATTTCGGAAATCTCAAAGGTGTGAGCAATCGTCTTAGGAGAAACATGAAGGTTCTTATAGACGGGCTTAACATTCGTGATACCCGAAAGTGCGGCATTCTCAGCCGTGCCACCCAAATCATCAAGGTCGGAAACACCGAAAGTATCAGCCGCACCACCAATGGCTCTTTCTGACATAATTCGCCAGCCACTAGACTTCCAAGGTTTCTTAGGAAGAATAGAAAGGGCGTTAATCTCACGGTTAATCATAGACCACACTTTTTGACCATAAATCAAATTGTGTAAAGTAGCATCTCCACCGGGAGTAGCCAAAGCGTGTCCAGCATGAATACCGGAAGTTGCGCCAGTTGCTTTCAAAAGGTTATCGCTACCCATTCCATAGGTTGCTCGCTCCAAATCTCCAATTGTCTTAAAATATCCACTCATTTTAAATACCCCCCTCGTGCTTTGAGAAGAGACCATGAATCTCATCCCAAGACATTTCGTTCACACGGGAAAAATCTTCGCTAAGTTGACGGGTTGATTCCTCAACCGTCTGTGCCTTAGCGATTTCGTTGTTTTCCAAACTCTTCTTCAAGGAAGAAAGTTCTTCTCGGAGTTTGGAAAGTTCACTTTGCGGGTTAAACTTGGACTTGGCAATTTCTTGCTTTTCAATCTCAAGTTCCTTAGCATAACGAGCCTCAAATTCAGCCTTAACCAAATCGTATGCTCGGTCCTCTTCTTTTTCTGCTCGGAAAGCCTCGTAAGCCTTCTCAAGGTTAGAAGAAGAAAGGTCAAGAGTTTCAACACCCTTTTCCGTTCTCATGTATTCAAGTTCTTCCATGTCGTCTTCTTCCTTCATGTAGTCTCCTTCTTCTTCTTCCATGAATGCGCTATCCGCTTTCATTTCTTCTTCCTTAGAACCGTAGTCTTCCGACTCCATAGTTCCGGCTTCTTCCATCTTCATATCGCGCTTCTCGTCGTCGGAATCATCCTTCAACAACACGGTATTTTTCAGTTCTGCCATTACATCATTAAATTCGGCTAATGCCTTTTCAATTTCACTCATTTTTTTGTCCTCCTTAATTATATTAAACTTGGCTTCGGGATTAATCCCTTCTTCACAAATTGTGATTTCATGCAATTCTAACTTGTCAATTTCTTTATAACTCCCAATGTCGGGGTCATATTTATTGGCTTTGTTAATTGCCTGTCCTCCAATTGAGAAGGAACGAAGTTTTCCACGACGGACATCCCTCGCTACTTCCTTTGCCTTCTCAATATCATTTCTTAACTTTATCACTACAAAAAAACCTGTATCATCAACGCCTGTTTTTAGGACTTTACCTTTGGAATCTGTATAATTGTCTAAGACTTCACCCACTTGAACATTAGAGTGGGTAATCATCACATTTCGGAAACGGTCATTTTTCATAAAACCGTCAGCCGCATCACGAATTGCGTTAAGAGTAATTTTATCGTTTTGCTTATCCACCACATCAACGGAGGCGTAGCCAGCAATAACACACTCTTTGTTTTCCTTAAGAATGATAAATTCCCCACCATCGGTAGGTAGATTACCAAACATCGGAGTCTCCAACTGCATAGTAAATAGTAGGTTAGAAGACTATATAAATATTATCTAGTTTCTGCTAGTTTATTTTGCATTTTGTTATACTTATCCCCTCTAGCATCGTAAAGGCCCTCATTAGATTCCTTCGGTGCTGGTTTAGTTTCGTAGCCTGTCCAAGCCAACCACATTTCTTTTTCGTCCACGGGGAGGTATCTAATGTGAAGTTTTGAATCAATGTCCTTTCCTTTTAACATATATTCGTGATAACCATGTCGGTGTGCGCCTAACATAACCTTTCCTTTATCCATTAGAATATCATCCTGTGGGGTGGAGACTAACTTACAGGGATATTTTCCTGCCTCTCCTAAAAAGTCATAGAGGTTTTCCTTTGACTCTACATCTATTTCCCAAACATTCTCAAAGTTCTCGTGCTTGACGACGAAGTAAATTTTTTCATCCTTACTTAACCACATCAAGAAGTCTCCGACTTTTTTATCCATTTTATTAAGGGTTTTATCGTCGTGATGAAACTTATCCCTTCCAACGATACCGTATGCGTCCCCCATTTGCATAAGTCTCTTTTTCATTTTAAGCATACCATTTTTATCACCAAACAAGCGATTAACTAAATTTGCATCATGTTCCATCGCTTTTTTGTAAATGTTTTCAATACTAAGGGTCCCGTGGTTTTGTAAAATTTCTTGAACAAAGGACATAAATCTACCATTATCCTTGCCGTAGGCTCTCTTGATTTCCTTCTTCCATACCTCCATATCGGGGTATGCATTCTTTGACATGAGATTCTTTTCCTTGAAGCCGTGAAAAATTAAACCGTCCATGTTTAGTTCCAAGTCCATTTTTGCAATACCGTGAATACCATCAGTAATAACATAAGACTTTTTGAGGGCCTCTACTGTGTAGTCAGCCAAACTTTTCTTCCCATTCTTAGTCAAGAACTCTAATGTAACAAGTTTATCCGATTCTGTAACTTCGGGAATTTCGTGAAACTTAGCATTATAAAGGCTATACCCTTTCTTGGCATTACCCATAACTTCGTCTACCTTCACACGAATAATTTTACCTTCTTCTACATCGGCCTTAGTATTTACTGTTTTACCAACCTCAGCGTAATACTCTCCGTTAAATTCCTTTGCCTTTGGGGTGTCCTCTTCTACTGGCCCAATACCGACGATATAAGTATTGGATTTATTTTTATTAATTCTTTTTGATAGGACGATTACATCTAAATCAATAATTTTTTTCCACTTAATCCACTTCGGATTTTTTTTCTTCCCAATAACATAGGAAGACTTTGCATCCTTAATAACTACGCCCTCGGAGGTTGGGTTATTCATAATTTCCATAGCATATTCTTCAATCTCCTCGTAGGAGTCTGCTTCCCTAGTGTTATTTTTGTTAGGAAAAAGAACAATCTCATTTGTAAGGGCGGTAAATTCTGCAATTAGAATTTTTAATCGGTCTTCCATTTTTTCCATAGCCACGGATTCATTATCATAGGACATAATATCAAAGACATGAATTTTAATATCGCCCTCTTCTCTTTCCTTTTTGTTAATGTAGGCTAAAGTGTCAGCACGAATTAGTGGCTCATTGTTTTTGTATAGGACAGCCTCTCCGTCTAAAATGCAATTCTTAACTTCCTTCTTTTTTAGATAGTCTACGCACTTTGGAAATTTTTCTGTAATGTCGTTTCCATTAAAGGAATAAATTTTTAAACTATTTCCGTCTTTATGAATTTGAACTCTAAGCCCGTCGTATTTTTCTTGGACAATGAACTCTCCCGTCATTCCTTTAATTTCTCTTAAATCGTCTATGTCAAAAATTCTATACATGGGTTTATTAGGGGTAATAAATTTAACCTTCTCTTCTTCCTTCATTAAGACGGGCCTCGTTGTAAGGGAAGAGTATAACTGCCTTGCCCTTCTATCCTTAACATCTAAAGTTTTATCCGAGTAAAGAATATCCGATTCTAAGTTAGGAAAAATTTCTTTATACTTATCCTGTTCTAGTAAATTTCTCAATTCAACGACGAGTTTTTCCCATTCATAGTCGTAGGCTTTGGGGTTCTCAATAGCCGTTAAATAGGTAGCCTTAACTCTATTAGTTAAGGAGACCGTATTTTTATGAATAGAAAAATTGTCGGAAAACATATTCCTCGCCCTCATGCTTCATCGGAGGGGACAAATGCGGCTTCTTCACTAACCTTCAAGGTGTGCTTATAGCGGCGAAGTTTTTCAAGGGCGGTTTCTAATGCGGCTTCTAAATCCTTATCTTGAGAATCCTCCGGAACCTCCAAATCCTCGGTTCGTGGCATTCCTCTATCCTCTTCTGTGCTTTTGTAAAACAAATGTTCGGGTAGAAGTTTATATTCTCGGCTTTTCTTAACCTCTTGAATAGAACCCACCTTTGCTTTAGCGGCCATACTTTCAACATTCATTGGTTGGGGTTTAATTTGTTTGTAGGGGCGTTCCTCTCCGGTTTCAGCCATAATTCCTAAAGCGTTGGTAATGATTGACTCCAACTCAACAAGTCGGGTCAAAAGCATTCTCTTATTTCGCAAATCGTCTTCCGGCTTTTCTTCTACCATACTCATAGTGTTCCCTCCAATTTCCCTACTAGTTCATCTAGTTCCGACCAGTCCATTTTAGCGATAGTGTCAGCCGTTGGAACTGGACTAGCGGTTTGCATTGATGGACGGGGGGTATGAACAACCATCCCCGACTTCATCAAATTCATACTTGAGTCTCTAACTTGTGTTTCTAAATTTTCAATTCTCGTAATTAACATCTTAATAATTTCTACTACTTCGTCCATTATTCTTCCTCCTCGTATACCATTCCGTATATTTCCTCGTATAGTGTCTCGTATCGCTTTCTTAGGTGGGCTAGTTTTTTAATCAGTTTAAGGTTCTCCTCATCCATCCCCTCTAACTCTTCCTCTTCCGCTGAATCTACTACATCGGCCAATGTATTTATAAGTTTTGTTAGTTTGAGGTATTCCTCACCAAAGAACTTCGTAGGTTCTGCGTCTTGGAGATAGGTCTTTAGCCGTCGCCTTTCCTTTGAACTAAGTTCCCCCAAGTCCATTTTTTCTTCATCCTTGGGAATACCGGCGGTGTAGCCAAACTCCATGTCAATGTCCAGCGAGTTAACAACCTTTCTTTCTCTCGTTGAAAATATAGTAGGGGAGTGTTTGGTTAAAATAGCAAGAACAATCCATTCTGCGTAGGTTTTGCTATTGGGGGCGTTGTTTAAGGGAACATCCAATTCATTTTCAACAAACTCTTGTTCCATGAAAATATCTGTAAAAATTTCAATACCAAAATCATATGAGGTTATAATTCTATACAAGTTATCTAAAACCCTGCTTCTAGGAATACGACCCAAGGGAACAGCATTTGTAATTCTAGTTTTTATCCTCGGCCAAGCAACCATAAAACGAGAGATGCTTGACTCGCTTCCTTCTCCGGTGATAGGAAGTTCCCTATCCGAAAGGGTTTTAGCCGCCACCCCAATAAAATTAGCCAAGAAAAGAATCCTCCTATCGGGTTTAATATTGACCTTAATAGGTAGGACCTTTACTAAAGCGTTATAAAAAGATAGAAGAGTTTCAGTCATAACCCCACCAGAAAGTTCCTCTTGAAGTTTTTCAATATTAACCTGCAAAGAAGAACCCGACCTCCTAAACATACCTTGGTAAGACCTAGCATTTTCGGGTCTATCAAATCTAACGAACCTGTTATTAGGACCAACTCTTAAAATATCTCCATCACCGCTTAATCTAAAGTAGCCCTTTAATCGTTCAATAATTTTTGTAATATCTCCCTCGGATAGTAAATCCATAGAAGAAATAAATTTCTTCATATCTTCGTCTAACTCTACTTCATTAGACTCCACGCCGGATTGAAATGCTTTAGCGGCCCTAATGTATCTATTGATGTTTTGAGTAGTTAATTCCTTGGGGTCCTTATCCTTAATGTGTTGGATAACATATTGCTTTAGATTAAAACTCTCCATCACCATTTAATCACCTCAAACCTGCTTCCACTTCTTTCTCATTTTTGGCCCACCTTGAACAAAGTCCGGAACTGTTGGGTTTTTTTCCCACTTCTCCGGAGGTGCTTCGGGAACCCCTACGGCTAAATCCTTCTTGATTTGCTTCTTTTTATTGTCTAATTTATTTTTTATTTTCTTGTTCATCTGTAATCCCCCTAAAACGAGTTGTTGCTAATTGTTGTCCACGGTCTCTAGTAGCCCCTAATTCATGCCCAAAGGCCTTTTGCTTAATCATAGCGGTGAGTTTATCTTTACCAACACCTTCTGTAAAAGTCTTAAGCCTCGTTGCAATTAATTCTACTTGGTTTTTAAAGTCGTCTATAATTCTTACCATTATTTGCTCGGTATTTATAATAGTATCCACATTTGGGGATATACCTATAAAATTACCCGAATCTAAAGTTCCCTCAAAGAAGCCCTGTGAATTTACAGTTTCGTAATCACCGTTAGATAGTTCAAGGTGGCAGATAAGTCTCATTGAAAAAACCTTTTGGTATACATTTACTTGGCATCTTAAAGTCATAGCGAGAACATCACCATCAAGACCACTAGCAGACATGATAGTTTCTTCTAATGTTTCTCGGTCCACAGGTAAGATTTCTATCCCCGTAAGATTAGGATTTGATTGCTGAATGAAATCATGGCTGTATCCTTCTGTCATTAACATATATTCTCGCTTAATGGTTTGACCCGCTTCAACTTCTAAATGTGCTATATTGTTGGGCTGTTGAGCCGCCCTTTGAAAAACTATATTATCAAGTTTTTCGGGTTTTGAACCACCGCTTATTAAGAAGGCTGTTGCGGCAGAGTCAAAACTTTGCTGAAAATCTGTGAATGGCCTCCCATAGGAACAAATTGACGCCCCTACTGTTGGGTTATTAAAGGACACCTGTCCGTCCATCCTTCTATTGCCTTCAAAATATACCTGCCCAGAACAGACAACAAAAATTTCTCCTGCATCGGTCCGAGTTGTTACTGGTCCGCTTTTTCTATCGTCTATAGAAACATATATCCCATCTCCGCTGATACCGGGATAAAACAAAATACCTATATACCTACCAGTTAAACTATCAATTTTGATTTCTTGCAGAACAATCACATTTTCTCTAGCGGACTGTTCTTTAAATACATTTTGAAGTAACCCCTTTGATGTCTGTATGGGGGTGGTAATTCTTTTCCCTTCCGAGTCCCTTGCTTGTAAGCCTTGCTCGCTACTAAAAAATGGTTGAATCTCATATACTCTTCTAACTGTATCTGCTATTTCTAAATTTAAATCCTCTACTTTATTTATATCAACTGTATATTTTGATTTTGATGTTTTTGCAGTATATCTTTCTACATTTGCTTCTTCAAGTGTTAGATAAGAAGTTTGGTTAGAATTGAAATCAGGTAGGGTAAATTTAAAGATAAAAATAGTAGTCATGCCTATGTCTACATCACTAGAATCGGCTAACTTTAGTATGTAGTTTATTTTGTCGGAACCTATTTTTTTAATAGAAGACTCCGCTGTAAGACGAAAACGAGGGTTTTCTGCAATATCTATAAATTGATTAAAAAAACCAGCCTCAAAATAACTAGTCATATTATTTAAAGCCTTTTCTAGTTCCTCATCATATAATTCTCTTTTTTCAGTTTTATTAACATAGAGAGGGATTTTACCCATAACCTTTAACACATCATTAAAGGTTAATGAAGAAGAAAGGTCCTTTAGTGTTACAGGCATACCCCTGTAGGATTTTTCTAATCTAAACCCTCTTTGCTTTCCAGTTGGTTGGGAAAAACCCGGCAAAGAAGATGCGATAGCATCCTCAATGATGGAGCGAATAACCCTGCCTCTAAATTTATTGGCTGAACCGGATAAGGCCGAAATTGGTCGGGTAAGACCGTTATTTTCATAGTAGGTTGATAAACCCTTCTCCAACTTATTAACAATTTCTTGTTCTATTTCTTCGGAAAGAGAAAAAGGAATCTGTTTTGTTTCCAATTCGTTATCTAACCCCAGTAAAGATTCCAGAAAATTCACAATACCCGAACCCTTAAAGGTTCCCTTTTCTGATACATAAACGACATGGGGAAGTTCGTTTAAGGGTATTTTAACATTTAAAACTTCGTTCATAAGTTCAGCAATATCACTATAAGCACCAAAAAACTTTTGCTTTGACTTTGGTAGGTCGCCCCTCCTAGTTACAAATTTTCTAATTTTTCTAGTCATTTGTTTTTTTAATTGTGGGCTAAAATATTTATCTAAAAAGTCATAATTAAGATTTAGTTTTAGAGACCTTGTTTTATTTAAACTTTCGTTTAGGTTAGATATATCAATAACCAAAGCACTTTCCGGAGTTGACGAAGAACTTGATTTTTCTTTGGTAAAATATTCATCGCTATTAAGCATCCTCGCATTTCCCAAAAAACCAATATTAAGCGAAGAGCCTCCTAATTGGTTTATAATTCTTTCACCTTCAGCCATTAAGTTTTTAAAATTATAACCTCCGTATAACTTGCCCTCCCTTAAACTATATAGGGAGGTAGAAAAAGGCCCAACGCCTGAAATAAAATTTACTTCTTCTCTATTAACAGGATAAATATAACCCCTTCCATCTATTTTTTTCTTAAAAGAAGTAATCACACTCTTTTTAAAGACCGGGGGCATTTTTCCCATTCCCGTTTCAATTGGAACTAATGCAACTAAGTTATCTAAATCAAACTCGGTTCCGAGTTCAACGATTTGTAGGAGGCTTAATTTATGTCCAAGTTTATTACTGGCATCAATAACCCAATTATAGTCTTGGGGGTCAATTGTATAAAATTCTAATCTGCGATTTTCTCGTCCCTCATCAAGTGAAATTTTTTCATAGAATCCTTCTCCCCCTAATATATCATCAAATTTTTTCATCGCTTCTCCAATATCTTCAAAAAAACCAAGATTAGATATTTTATCACTTACTCTTTCAATTCTAACATCCTTAACCATATAAATATCACAGGCTTTCGCTAATTGTTCTGCTTCTTCTCTGGTCATCAAACCAGCCGACTTCTTAATAATCATCACGGAATCCTCCTTTCTGTTCTGCTATCAACATTATTATTTCCTGCCTCTTTTGGTAGGCCACTAAATCTCTTGGGGGGACCTTTTTCCATAGTGGTTTCCCCCGCCACTTGAGCCTTAGTATTTCCAGTCATTAAAGCCTGTTCCTGTAATTGTCCTAACTGAGAACGGTCAATATTTGTTCCTGCGTATGGGTCAGTTTCAATTTTCTTTCCATCCCCGGCTTCTAAATCAACATCAATTAATTCCTTAGCAGGAAACTTTTTGAAGACGAAATCTCCGTCTTCGTTCATATCCACATCAAACCCTAGATTTTTCATATTAACCGCAAGTTGTAATTCCATCTCCCTTCTACGCATAACGGCCATTTCGTCTTCTTCTTCACTCCGTAGGAGTTGAACCTTCCAATCGGTAATTCCAAATTCTTTCATTAGGAATGGGAACATATACTTATTGTATACATTTTGCGCTTGTTCAACCGCACGGTTTGTAACTAGAATTTGCATACCCTCGTTATTAAGTCCACCGCCTGTTGTGGTGTCCCCTGTAAATACATTGCTCACGCCATAGAAGGAAGAAATTCTAGTTCGTAAATCATCTTTAACATTGATGTAGTCCATTTCTTTAATAGTATTCGTAAAGGAAACCCAATTAACATTTCCACCGGAACCACCTTCGGTTTCAATCCCCATGATGGGAATATAATGGGGGTCTCGTTCTAACTTTTCTTTAACACCCTTCCAATACTTAACTAAGGATTCCATGTTATTTGTTTGAACCGTGAGAATACCCCTTGGAGTTCTTGCCTTGGTGTAAAGAGTGCTAATGTATGACTCCATAGCGGTGAGAGTAAAAATATGATTCCACAAGGTAAGAACTGGTGGGTGTCCATAAAGTCTTGATGGAGAGTATTTGCTAAAATGAACAACCTCTCCCATGATGTAATTCTGCTCGTCCTTACCGGACTTATTTACAAACTCAATGGCGTGAAGTCCTCCGCCGCAAACACCGCACTTATCATATTTATCCTCGCTGATGTAGTCTCTATGTGTAATACAGGTGTAGCGGGAATGTCCTCGGTCCCCGTCCTCATCTACTTCAATGTGCATTGTAGTGGGGTCTCCTCGGTAAAGTTCATTAATTTTTGACATCACTACCTGTCCCTTTTTATCCAAATAGTAGTCCTTAACTAAAATTAAATACGCATCATCTAGAACATTTAAATCGGTTTCTAGTTCCTTCAACACATCAATAAACATTTGGTGAGAGGAGTTGATATACCCTTCAAAGAATTCATAGGCATACATTTTTTGATTTAGGTCGGGCCTTCTCAAATCAAAAGACCCGCAGTTTGAACATCCCTCTACCTCTTTATGGTGTTCGTATCCACAGTTATTACATTTCATATCAAAGGCCTTAATCCATTCGTAGCCTCGTCGGAAAATTTCCGTCTTTAGTTGCACCAAGCAGGTTCTAACCACGGTGGAGTTCTCAGCGGTTTGGTAGAGATATTTTCCTGCGTAGTGTTGGGGCATTCTTCTCTCTTGGATGCCCATGTTATACACTTGGTCGTTGGCAGGAGTAGGGGTTCTTCTCCTAATTAAATTGCGAAGGGTATCTCTTAGTCCCATATTTAGTCCTCCTTAACGATAGAGTCCACGGTGTTCATGTAATCCCACCGACTGTTTTCCCTATATTTGATAACATCGGCTTCCTGTATATTATACTTTTGCAACTCATCCTTATTTACAGCATCCTTCCAGTTTTCCCACTTGATTAGTTTAAAAATTTCTTCAAGGCGAGGCTTAGACCACGGTTCCTTTTTGAAATTTTGCTTAATCATAATGGCCTCTTGAAGAAGTTTGCCCTGTTCTTTTTTCATTCGTAGGTGGGGGATAGTTTTTTCTAGCAATTTAGTGATGTCCCCTTGACTGTAAAAATTCAATCGGTGCTGACTTCGGTTGTTTTCACCAACCTTTTGGTCAAGGTGTAGGCGGCCAATTTTCAATTGATTTTCCATTTCCTTGAAGAAGGCCTTACCACGGTCCCCAGTAGCAATCATACCCACACGAGGGGCGTGTTTTGCATCCATTGTAATGTAACCATCGGAGTCAATGAAACCCGCCACATAAGAAAAAAGGTCCTTTTTGATTTCATCCGAGAAGATAAAGTATTCTCCCTCTACATTGATGGCGTCTATTTTCTTAAGCATTTTTGAAATTGTCTGTGGTGTGGTAGAACGGTGGTAGGACGAAGGCAACAGGGAATGAATGGTGTTGCTTGTGATTCCGGGGTTATTACAAATAGTTTTAACCAACATATCCTCCAACACCTTTTGTCGTGGCTTACGAATAGATTGATGAGAGATTTCTTTTAGGATTGCTTTAATTGCTTTTTTTGAGGATTTAAACTTACCAACCTCAGTTGTGTATTCCTCTCCGTAGTCTAGACTAGATTTTGAAATGTCGGCTTCCCACATTTTTACCAAGTTATCAATAACTGTTTGGCGAGTTTCGCCGTCTTTGATGTGATAGAGTTTCTTTAACATACCGATATTCGGTGTGAGCATTTTAACTGATTTCTTGAACGGACGGAGCCAATAAATACTATCTAAGGAGTTATCCAAATGTTCTGTATAGGCTTTAATTAAATGGTTAATGGTAGAGGACATTTTTTGCCTTGTGTCTCCCTTGAGGGTTCTTCTAATGACCCGTAGTTCCTTGACTACTTCGGGGATGGTCTTTTCTTCAATTAGAGGTTCGGTGGGCATTTTAGTGATATGTTCTCTAGCCTCGGTAAAGTTAATTGATAGGTTAGATGAGATGTCTTTAATAACTTCGGTTTCATCATGGCATTGATATTGAAGCCATGACATTTCAATATTTGCGGCCTCTCTAATTTTTTCTTCAATGTCCTTTACTTCCGATTCTGCTTGGTCTAACTGGCCCCCCGCTGTTTTTCTTCGGTTCAAAAGTTCTTCTAAAGCATCTGTGTCAATTTCTTCGTCCTTAATAATTAATTCCATAAATACCGCCTCCTAAACTAATTGCTGGTTGGTTAGTGCCAAAAATATCCATTTCTTCTAATTCAATAAAAGCATCGGAGAATCTTTTTGTGGCGTGATTAGCCAAAGCCAATGCAATAACTGTATCGTCATGTGCGCCGAGTCCCTCAATTCTTCCATTGTTTCCAATACCAAATGCCTCCAATTCTTGGATAATTACATTAGAAACTTTCTTGTCCTCGTCCCTTTGATACGGTAAGAGGATTTTATTATTTTCAAAATTCATCTGCAAGTTAAGAATAATCTCTTCCTTTCTTTTTCTGCTCATGGTGAACTCCTTAACGGGAAAGTCGGAAATATCTCGGAGTTCCATAGCAAAGGATTTAGCAAAGGTATTCGTTTCAATCATTACGATTTCCGGTGTGAACCTTTGGCACAAATCGGTGATGCGGGTAATGTGGGAACGGAAGTCCATGTTCTTTTCCCGAACCATGTGAACAACTTTCTTATTCAAGTCCTCATCCACCTCAAGAACAATCATAACGGTGTAGTCTCCGTTAATGCTCATAGATGGGTCGTAGCCTATGTAGTATTTGAAAGCCTCGGTGTTTCCGTGGTATTGTAGGGAGGAAGTTCGGTCTTTTGCTTTCTCCACATGTTCCTTCCCGAACAACATTGTGTTGGAAGAAATAGGAATGCAAAGGTATTCTCTTGTAAATTTGGAAGAACCGATTTCTCTTCTGCGACGGTCCAACGAATCAATATCCCATCGGGAGGGCCAAAGTGCTTCACCTGCTTGGTTGATGGCGGGATAACGCTTCACATCATATTCGGTGTTCTCCTCCAATTCAGCGAATATATCCGTGTAGGTAAAGGGTGTTCCAATCATTCTCAAAGAGGAGGTGTGGTGGAGGGTAGGAATCATATCTCCCCAAAACCAATCTGCTACTCGCTGAATGGCGGTCATAGAGAACTCCTTCATCGGGTCGTCAATGATAATTTCATCGGGGTGAAGTCCTCGGATTTGAGAACCAACCGACCTTTCAACGATGCGGTTTCCATTAGTAAGTTCCATTCGGCCAACGGCCCAACCCTGTTTAGGTTTGTATTTCTTCAAGGCGGGAATAGTAGAAAACATTCTATCAATGTCTTTCATGTGAACCATTGTTTGTTTTTGGTTAGAGGAGATGTAAATAATTTCGTATGGGGCTTCTTGGAAACATAATTGGAAAACACACCACGAGTGGAAGAAAACTGATTTACCGTGGTCCCGTGAACAAATTGTAACGGTGCGTTGGGTGGATTGAACACGCTCAAGCCATTCCCTGTGGAAGTGGGCCATTTCAAAACCTAGAACCTTAGTGAAGAAATATTCAAAGTTGCCTTTGGAGGCTTTCATGTCCATCTCGGTTAGTAGGTCCATTATTCTCCCCTCTCCTTTTTACGCCTATACCTTTCTCTTTGTTGACGATTTCTTTCTTCTCTAAATTTGGGGTCATTAACAAGCCTTTCTCTTCTTTGACGACTTCTTTTTTCTCTAAGTTCGGGGTCAGCGATTCTTTTTCTGTCTCTTTCTCTTTGTCTTTCTCTAACTTCGGGGTTATTAGCATACCTTTCTCTTTGTTGACGATTTCTTTCTTCTCTAAGTTCGGGGTTAGCGATTTTTTTTCTGTTTTTTTCTCTTTGTCGCTGTTTTTCTCTTTCTATATTATAGTTTGAATTTATTTCTTCCAATCTTTCTAATAATTTTTCATATTGTTTTGCTTCTGCCAAATTTATAAGTTCTTCAAATTCATTTTCAGTAATAAATTCTGTTAATTTACCCTGACTAAGCCCCTGCCTTAAACTTTTAGAGGGAGTTAATATTTTAGCATCTGCTGTTGGAATACCAAATACCTCTACAAGAAACCTTTCAAAATCACTCGTCTTCAAAATTTCCCAAGCCTTTTTCATAGCCATGTCAATATTCTTACTAATCAACCTACGAGGCTTCTCTCCCTCAATGGTTTCTCTAACCTCGTCTTGAATACTTTCCGGTAAGGATTCTACCGGGGGGTCTACTTTCCAGCCCTCGGATTGAATTAACTTCAACCAACTCTCCGAGAAATTACTAGCCATCCCAATAGCGGGGGTGTTTTTAATAACAGCCGAGTCTCTTTTCTGCCACAAAGACCGAGACAACCCTAACCCACGATACATGTCAATTACTTTAATTCCCGTGGTGAGATACAATTTATGCTCCGGTAGATATTTCCATCCCACACGCCCTACCGCTAAAGGTTCTTCTCCCATAGTGTTTGCTCGGTCAAACATAATATAATATCCGTCAGCGTTTTGTCTCGTTAACTGAGGAAAGAAATCCATCTCCTCTCTAGTTTTTCTACCGGGATTGCTAACTTGGAAAATAGAAACCATCTCGGCCTCGGAGTAAATTTTATCATCAATATATACATCAGGCTTAACGGCTGGCTTGCCTTCATCGTCTGTAACGATGGGTAAATATGTAGATTTACCCGACAGGGAAGAACCGTAGCCCAATTCTTTCTTCAACGGAATAGCCCCCTAACCTTGTAGATAACTGTTTCACTAACACCCATTTTGGTAGCGACAGAATCAATAGGCTCCTTGTCCATTTTAAGAATTTTTTCCATGTCCATAGCGAAAATGTCCACACGGTCTTCCTTTCGGATTAGATTAGAAACATAGTCTACATTCTCCACATTGTTTAAGTCAAGGTATGCTTTGTAGACATAAAGACCGCCCTCTCCCCTAATGGTATCAATTGCCTTTAGGAACGCCTTTTCTGTATCGTTATTTCCACCGCCCATAATTTCTTTGTAGAAATTACCCTTTAGGTTAGAACTTAACTGTTGGACTTCTTTTCGCTCCGGCTTCGTTAAACTATCCATGAACATTTTATTATTTAGAATAGGTAAAATATCTAGCAACTCTTTATCAATGGGTGCGTTGCGGTATTCGGAAATTTGTTTTCTCAAGAAAACATTTGAAGCAACCTGTTCCATATCCCTCAGTCTAGCAATATCATAAATAATTTTACCCAAAGAGTCAGCAATTCTTTTTCTTTTAGAGGTGATGTCAGCCCTACCCTCATTAATTTTAGAATTTAAGAGAAGGAATGCCGAGATGGAATCCTCCCCTGCTTCAATTAAAGTCCCAATGCTTCCGGTTGAACCCTTACGAACATTACTCCAAAAGTTATTGAGTGCCTCCAAATCTTCGGATTCAATTGCCGTAGCGGGGTATTTTGTTAACTGGGAAACAATAGCAGAAGGACCAATTTCCTTAAGACTAGTGTATGCGGCCATAAAAGTTTGATAATCGGATTCTTCCATAAAGGAAGGAATATCCCTGTTGAAGAAAAATTGTTGTCGTAGGTCCTTCCCATATTTCTCATAAACGAAATCAATAAACTCGTTGTATTCCCTACCCTCAACCTCAACCATTGTGGGAAGTTCACCTGCGATGGCTGGATATTTTGGACCGACTGATGATGGTGAAAGAGAACCTCTTGAGGCGGAGCCACTTCTTGCTACCTTCACACCAACATTCGGATTGTATGCTCTAAGTTCTCCGAGAACTGTTTCGTCTTTAACAAAATTAAAGAATGTTTTTAGATTCGTATTTACAAACTTAACTGCTTGTCGGTAATTTGAGAAGGTTCTAGATTTCTTTTCAATTTCTAATCGGTATAATTTTCCCACCATTTCTTGGGCGGCGGCATCAATTTCTATTCCTTCTTGGAGGGCAGGAGTGGCTTCTCTAATTCTTAATGTAAAATAGGGGACTTCCATTCCGGGTGCGAGGGGAATTTTTGAAAGTTCTTGAATGTGGTTATCCAAGATAGGTAAATAATATACCCCATCCGAGGAAGGAACAACCGATTCTTTGTAGTCTTCTAATGTCTCATCTGCTAGATTATCTAGGACATTCATAATTACTCCTTGAAGACCACTAAAGTTTTCTTTTAGGTAGGACTTAATCATACTTGTAACCTTCTCATCCTCATCCCCAGCATAGAACATTTTACTTTCTTTTGTTAAGTGTAGGTATGTTAGGGGGTCTACTTCCTTTGGGGCCTTCTCGGTCTGTCTTAAGTTGTTTGCCAATAGTTCTTCGTAGGCGTTTCCTGCCTCACCATCACGACCAATAAAAGAAACAAGTTCTGTTTCGGAAAACTCTTGCTTAAATTCTTCACGGGTCATTTTTGTAACTTCTCTAAAAATTTCATTAGCGACTCGGAAAATACCTACTGCGCCTTCCTCTTGCATATAGTTCACGGAAGAGTGTTGGACTACTATGCAGGGTAGAATGAATGGGTTCTGCTTGAGTTTAAACAGCGATGTTGGAATATCCTCTCCGGCGGGAACTTCATACTCAATTAGTGCTTGATTATCGGGTGCTTCCGAGAAACGCTTGTAGTAGTTTTCCCAATGGTCGTAAATTTGTTTTCTCTCGGTGGAGGAACCGATGTCTCTAATGGAGAGATAGTTTGCTAAGTTTTCAAATTCTAACCCGCCGTCGTATTCCTCACCTTCGGGTTCCTCACCGCCAAGTAAATTAATAACCGCATCAAAAATACTTTGCAGAGAGGATTTTAATTGGGAGTTTGCCTCAACATATTCATCAAACTCTTCAAATTTTCTAAAATTTAATCCGCTGGTTGCGTTCACGACGACGGGGTTTGATTCAATAAATAGTTTGGTTCGTAGGCCCCTTTCGTGATAGTTTTCAAGTGTGGGTTCTCCTTTAATTTCTTGAGGGAGTTCCGGCTCAAAGGTAATATCCCTATTAATTAAGCCAGCCAATTGATTGTAAAAAATTAATGTTTCGTATTGGCCGTCCTTTGTTGGTGGAATATCTAGAGTAAATTGTTTTTTAATTCTTTTCGCATCTAGTGTAACTTCCTTGCCGCTACTACGAATATAGGTGTGGTTTTCATTTTCTTCGGGATAATTTTCAAACATTTATTAGACCTCCTGTAATAGTGCTAAATCTTCTAATAGTTCCAACCCCGAAGTGTTGTTTCGGGTTCGGTATTTTAGTTCCGGACGCTTAGACATAACCTCTATAATTTCATAAAAGGTTTGGTAGAATCCGTCCGAGATAATTTGCCTAGCCTCGGTAATTTTTTCTGCAACGATAGAGTCTTGTTCCTCATCGCTGTCTGCTCTTTTCATGTCGTCAAAATTAAAGGTTGAATCAAATAATTGTGTGAAGTATTGAATCATAGCCATAATTTCTTCATTTTCCGGACTTATAATAAAGTCATTGCTTTCGTATTCTTCGTCTGCTAGGTCGTAAAGAGTAGAGAAAAATAAGTTGTTATTTCTTTGAACCTGTCGGGAAAGTCTCTCGTTGAATTGAAACCTATCCACCTTAGCGAACTCTTCAATTGCTTCTAGAGTTCGGTTATCTCCACGGTTCACCCTACGCTTTAGTTCTTCTAATGTAAGGTCGGTGGGTTTAATAGAATCTAGATAATCTCTCAAAATTTTATTAGTAGATAAGATGTCTCCACCACCAAGTCTAAACTTTCCTTCATAGGGGGTGGGGGGTTCCCCAAGACCTTCCGGTAGGTCCCTTCTAGTGTGTAGGCCATAGATTTTATTTACAAAAACTCTAGATTGACTATTAGGAATAGTAAAAATAAAATTAATGAGGGGTTCCATAGCAAAAGTATCTTCAATAAGTATTAAATTTTTATTTACTGGTCCACTTCCCTTTCTAACCTGTGTATTAGTGCTAAACATCAACCTAATGAATTGCTCTCGGTCCTGCCCACTAATATTTTGAAACCTTCTCTCATTCATAATTACCCGATACTGAGTTCTCTCTCCGGAGATACGCAAAATTTCTCTAATTTGTTTTGTTTCTTCTGTAATTTTTTCACCAAGCATTTCTTGAATTTTTTCTCCCGGCGAGAACCCACTAATAGCCTCGTCGTATTGGTCAAGTAGATTATTTTCTTCCATGTAGAAGTAGAGGCCAGCCAACGGACGATAATCTCCCTCGTTAAATCTATCATAGAGACTTTCCATATTAGCGGCTAGCCATTCCTCCAAAGAACCCCCTAACGGGTAATCGTCGGACATGACCTTTGTTGGTTTATCCCTACTTCCTTCAATGGCAATCCCGCCAATGGGAGCCAAATCACTAGGAAGGTTTTCTTTTAACTGAGAGATAATATTTTGAACAACTTTTTCTCTTTCGTCCTCTTCAAGGTCAAATAGAATAGAATCTGTATTGAACCTACCTTCTTCTAAAACTTTTAGGGTAAGAGGAATTTCTTCGGGATTATCAATAGACGAGAAATCTATGTTATATCTGCGAAGACGGCCAGCGTTTCTCAACGCTACCATTATTGCCCGGTTTATTTCCATGCTACTCAGTTAAGGAGAACAACAAACAAGGGAACTGCTACCAACAATGCTGGTAAGGCCTTTTTAAGAATAGCCTTATATTTTGCTTCGTCTGCTTCACTAATTAAGCCCAAATCCTCAGCAAGTTCCACCAAGTCTTCGGCCTCTTCTGCGACCTTTTCTAATTTATTTTCAATAGTCATTTAACCACCTTATTTAGCCCTAAGAGGAATCCCATATATAATACTTTTTATTCTTCTCTTCTTCCCCTTCTTCCTCTTCTAGGTTGTAATTGGCCTCTTCTTTGTCGTAAGTTTTCTCTTCTTTGATTAACTCTAGGTTGTCGGGGTTCGGGTTCTTGAGGAGGAGGGGGAGGTTGTGATATTCCCGTGGCAAAGTCTTCCATAGAAATATTGTTTTGTGCTAAGAACGACTCTAATGAAATATTTCTTTTGGCAACTTCATTAGAAATCCAAGCCCTATCACGCATAGAACCTTCAATCATAAAGTAGCCGGGGTTTTCTCTCGCTAGTTCCTCATTAATTTGTGCTTGAGTCTTGCGGCCTTCTTCTTCTTCTATTGAAGGAACTTGACCAGTTTCTCTTTTTGGCATAAAAGTTTCCATATATTGGCCCACACGGTCTACTATTTCTTCTAAGAAAATACCCTCGTTGCCTACTTCATAGTTAATGTCGTAGACAAAGTTTGGTCCCAAGTTATAACCCATAGCCGTTACATAGTATAGGTTTTCTGCTTCCGGGTTTTCCTTGAAAAGAAAATCAATTGAGCAAGAGACTTCTGTAAATGGGTGTCTAAAAGTAACTTGGTAAATGGTTTCATCATTAGAAAGAAGTTTAGTTCTAGGATTACCCACGGGGTCCTGTGTGACTCTAACTCTAGACTTCTCTCTAGCACGAGTGCTGGTTGATTTAAATTCCTGCAAGACAACATCTTCTAGTAGTTTTTGTAGGCGGCCCTTCCACTCCTTAAATGAACTAGCCGAGTTAATCAACCAAGCCCCATCGGGAGTTTTGATTTTTAAAATACTAAACCAATTAGACACCCATGCCCTCTCCCTGTAATTCTAGGCGGCGCATCTCTTCTAATTGGTCAAAAATAGCCTCGTAGAGGTGTCCGAAATCCCTGTGGTGCATTTCCGGCGATGCAACCAATAACGAGTAATAAGAATTCATAGGGTCTGCAATTGGATTTCCCTTGTTATCTAGTTTGTCAAATAAATTAGGGTCATTTAACATGTCCATTATTTTTTGAAAAATGCGTTCTGCTAGAGGTCGGTCCTCTTTGGTAATATATTGCCTCGCTAGTGAGGTGTTGTGAAAGTGAGTGAACTGACCGATGAGGTGTTCCAAATGACCAATTCGGAGTTTAACAATGTCCCACCATTTCACTTTCTCATCTCCTTCATTGGGCAGGTGTCCATACCTTGAATATGTGATTGGGCAGGTGCGGGTAAGTTTTTTGGACAGAATTTATTTTTGTCTTCTTTATCAAAATATCTATTACACTTGGGACAAGTGCCTGTGTAGATGATTCGCTCTCCCACTTTGACGACTTGAAACCACGACATTTTAATCACTTCTTTAAATATCTTCCAAACACAAGACTTGCTGTTGAGTTTCTCATCATATAACTGAGATATTTTTCGGGGTCTTGTAAATACTGCTTTTCATCATAAGCGTAGTTGGAAGGGAATTGGTTATATACTACTGCTCTTAGACACGCCTTTAGTTCATTAGCAAATTCTTCGTAAGAATAAGTTCTTTGTGAATCTCTAAATCTCCATGTGATTTGCTTAGTAGCGGGGTCAATTATACACCAACTGCTATTTAGTGTATCGCCAATTCTATTAAGAACGCCCACTAGTTTGTTATTATATTCTTTAGCCCACGCATCCATCTGCTGTCTATGTTCGTTTGTTATTGGTTGCCCTGCTTCTAATTTTGGTGGCAACTGGGCCTTTTTAATAATGTCTTCCCATTTCATTTTTCTTCCCCCGTTACAAAACATTTCTTTGTTTTAGATTCTTTCTTATCAAGTTTTTCCGACTCCGCATCAAACCATTCATCCAAGAGAACACATCTTGTCATTAATTACTCATCCTCACTAATACTATATAAATTATTCCAAATTTTATGCCTTGAGTAGTTGTCTTCCAAGTAGTCAATTACCTCGTCCTTAGAGGGAGCCTTAAATCCTAACCTTTGAGCGAGTTCCATGTATAGCGAGTCAAAAAGAACATTGTCGGGGAGCATTAACTCGTCAACAATTTCTCGCCAGTCAATTTTTAGAATTGTTTCCCAATTCATTCAATCTCCTCCAAGAATTGGTAAATTTCTTGGATGAATGCTCTAGATTGCATAAACGAGGCATCTCCGGCAGCGGCCTTCTTGTGTAAGAAAGCATCATATCTACCATTACTTTCCATGATGTGAAGATTAACTAAAAGTCTTTTTTGGTTAGTTTCATTTGTTAGACCAACAACAATAGGAATATCATAGGTAGGAATACCTGCTCCTCCTTCTCGGATTACTACTCCGCCGTCCTCAAGAAGTTCTCTATATCGCTCAACCTCTTCAGGTCGCAGGATTCCTCTTCTAAAGCGGTCGCCAAGCATATTTACTTCTCTAACTTCCTCATTGGAGAGTAGGTCTTCATCAACTTGTCCTACCATTTCAAATCCACCACCAGTAAGTTTGTTGTTCGGGTCCACAATATAAACATCCAAGTTATCGGTTTCGCTGGCTTTGTTGTAAATAGCCAAAAGAACCCGTTGAGCATCGCCATCGGAAAGCATTCCTTCGTAGTCGGCTAGCATATCCATGTGTCTTTTTTCTGTTTTAATAATGCCCCACCAACTCATTGTAATTCACCTTTTTTACTTTCTACATAGGATAGAGCCTGTCTTGCACCTTCCATAATAGCATTACTACTAGCAGAACGCTCTAAATATCTAATAAAACTTTTCAGTCCTTCAATGCCCTCTTGCCCCATATGTGTAAAATTATTTGAACGGTATTGGTCCGTTTTTCTATTAAGTTCTTCGGTTATTCTCATTTTCTCTTTTCCTCCCTCACCATAAAAAGAACCACTAAAATCGTTATTATTAGCCTGATAAATAATATCTAACGCATCCATAATGAAATTAATTTCTTTATTTTTCTTTGCTTCTTCAGGAGTTTCTGTTGGTGGTTGTTCAGGCTTCTTTCTTTTAAATGGCCCAAAAGGTGCTTTTCTTAATTGATTTTGCCAACTCATTGTAATCTCTCCGCTATTGAATCTCGTATCTCATTCCATACCTGTGGATAACGGTCTATTAAAACTTTTTGGATAACTTCAATTTGTTGCACGACGACAGTTTCCTCCCGCTTGTGAACTAATTGTCCCTTGAACTCTAGTGCGTATTTTAGCGACTCTCGGATTTCTTTACTTAATTTAACCAAGGAGTCAATTGTGCGGTGGTCTAAATCATCGTTGTCAATAATAAACTCCTGCACCTTCTGTTGTAGCATTTGAATGTTATTACTCAACATATTAATTTCATCAATCTCAACTTTTGCTAACTCCATAGAAGCGGCCTTTTGCACCAGCGGCTTAAGGTGCTTTTTCATGTGCAACCTAACCGAGTCCACACTACAACCCAAGTATTTGGCGACCTCACTTGGTTTCATGGAACCTTCAACGATGGCCGCTTCCAAGTCTTTTCTATTGGGAGCCACACAAAAAGCACACGATTCATTAGAATTATCCAAGTAGTCCCCCAAGTGTTCTTGCATATGTCTACGAGTTGTTCCCGATTTCCAATCCTCTTCACGGTCAAGTTCTCCTGCGGAAATAAGTCCATTGAGAATGTCTTGTTCTAATTCATCCCGTTGGGGGTGATTACACAACGGGCAAGTTTTCAAAATTTTACGCCTCATTATTTTGTCCCCTCCGTGCAAATTCATCTATAAAGTTATTAAAAGCGGCAGACGACCGAGTTTTCATTCTTTGTAAATCTTCCCTATTATAAACAGGTGGTTGTCCGGAAACCGTTGATATATAATTAACTGTTTCTTCTAATTTTGAAATAAAGGGGCTAGTGAGAAGCCATGCCTGACGAACTCTTTCTACTGCTGAATTAAAATCAGCATTTGGTTCCGAGTAATAGGCAGGAAACTCCACTTGAACATATTGCACCATTTCTGTTTGCAACACATCCTCTATGATTTCCCCAAGAATATTTCTTGATGCTTGTTCCTGCTCGGTTCCTAAATCCCGCATTGTCATAATAATGGCTTCTGCTATAATTCCATGCTGTTGTCGTAGTTCATCTCTAGCCGCATTAAATTCCGGTGAAAGACCTTGGGCGTAATGGGTAGACTCGTGGGATAGGGTTTCAACTACTTCGTCTATCAAGGCTTGGTCAAAATCAAAAGGTTCACCGTCTACTACAAATTCAGCCCCACGGAACCTACTACTAGCAATATTAGTAAGGTATTCCATATTATCCGTGTTTGCTACCGAAGTAAGAATAGCACCCAATCTAATATTTACATCGGGTTCTTCATCACCACGACGGGAAACCACGCCCCTAACTGTCGGGTCTTCTCCCTTGCCCTCAAAAGTAAATCTGTATTCTTTTAGAATAGAACTAGCCTCTCGGATTAAATCTGCTTCGTCGGACTTTAGAACCAAACCCAACGGCCCATCCTCCACACGATTAGGTCTTTCAAAAGAATCCATCTCATCGCCAAGAACTTCTCTAATGAGTTTATTCAGCACGATATTATTCCGAGGAAAGTTCAATGTAACAGACTTAATTCCTTTGTAGTCGGGGAACTCTTTTAGTTTCCGACGAATAATCCGCCCATCGTTCTCCACTAAAACAGTAGCCTCCGGTGCAATAAGATTCATTACTTCTTCCGATACGGCAATACTTTGTTCGGCCATAGCATCGTTAAGTTTTGACTTCGTGGGCGCACGACTCTTACCTGCTGGGAAAATATCTGCCCTTGAGAGAACATTTCTAACCGCCGCATCAATAGCGGGAACATTTGCTAATTGTCCTGCTTTACCACTAGAAATTTTAAGGTCAAGGTGCGCTACTGGCGGGTTCTTAGGTTCTCTTGCCAATGCTTCAATTTCTTCAATGAGGGTTCTCAAACTGTTAGTCTTACCGAAAATAATTGCCCATAGGGGTGGCTTTGCTTTATTTTTCTCACCCTGTAAGGAAACCCATTCGGAGTCCGGTTTTGAGACATCATAATTTTCGTCATTTTTTCCGGCTTTATTTTTTCGGAAGTCCCAATAAGCCTGTGTTAGGAAGTGTCCTCTAACCTCACCTCTTTCTGCATCCCCGGACTTCTCATCAAAAGAAACCACCGTGTTGAAAACAATATTTCTTGGGTCCCTATCGGAGTCCTCAATTTTATCCAACGCTCGTAGAAAGAATTTAAACTCTGCTAACTCATCGTCAAGTATTAAATTATCCTGTGATATTTCCACGAGGTCCTCCCAAATATCTCCCGCACCATAAAATAAATCCTGCTTGCGTCCACGCTTTCCATGACCCCTCATTAAACCGAATAAACTCCTACTAGTTTTTAATTGGGTGTCGGCTCTAGGTCTAGCGGTGATACCGTATTTTTCCGGAGTCTGCGACCAAAAGTTTTCAAACTCAGTAAGTAAGGCTCTAGCGGCTTCCTTATCCCAAGTAAAATTACTCGTCTTCGTCATCGTTGTCCTCTCCAAAAGTGGGGTTAATAACCGCAGAAGCATCCGAGGAGGAAGTAGTCATAGCACCCGCTTCTTTCAACAAGGAAATAATATCCAACGGGACACCTAATTTTTTACCCTCTTCAATAAAAGACTTGATAGCGGAGTCCCAATCCTCTCTTGTTGCTTCGGACTTCTTTAAAAATTCCATCCACTTCATAATGCATCATTCCCTCTATTACTATTTATACTCTTTCATTCTTCTTCCTCATCGGCGGGGTTATATTCTACAACATCTTCCCCATCATAACGAAGTAAATGAGTTCCAGTATCAATTTTCCACCCACCTAGAGGTAGTTCTTCTGCTACCATGTCTAACTCTCTTGCAGCGTCTTCAACATTATATACATCAAAAAAATCTAGTAATAAGTCGGAATGGTCAAAAATATTCTTAGCGTCCCCTAAATTATAACTACTAAAACCTCTGTCGGGATTAGTTATTAGTTGGTCAGGGTCATTTACTAAATAGCAATCTATTCTTGCTAAATGATAACCGCCTATGTTGAATCCACTCGCTGGTCCTCCGGACGCAGGACTACATTCATGTTCAGGGCATTTATATTCATAGTTAATAAAATCATCTCCCGAATGTTCGTAGGGGCATTCCCAACCAATAGGATAAACATGAACAAATGCTCGTTCTCCTTCGTGGACTGTAACCGTGCTAGTGTCTTCTTCTTCAACAAAATACTCGCAGACTTGACATTGAGATTCGCCCTCCTGTATAATACTTTCACAATTATGACACTTACTTTGAACATCCTCTTCAATAACGGCTGACATAGCAGAAAACAAAACATCCGGAAGTGTCCCATTATCAGTTAATTTTTTGACATCATCCAAATCCGCATCTATTAGCATCTTGGAAACCAAATAAATAGCAAGCCAAGAATCCCCACTAACAGGGGTATTTTCATCAACAGTATAACTTAAACACATCTCCGCTCTCATATCTTCGTCGGGGTCCATAATAATAGAATCACAACTTTTTGACAAAGTAAAGCGAATTTTTATTTTCTCCCCCGTTAAAACCATTCTATCGTTGTCCCTGTCTATTTTATCAAAATCGTTATTTCTATTTACTTCTCTTAGGAATAAATCTAACCCGACTACAGCGGCCTGTATATCACCAACAAAATTTATCCACTCGGCTACATCGTCGGTTTTGGCGGGAATTCTATGTGATTCGTTGTGTAAGGCGGTAATTTGAAATGCTTTATTTCTTAGGCTAGGAAACTTAGACACATGAATTTGTAAATAGGTTCGCCACGCACCCTCTTGAATTCTAACACTATAACCCGGCAACATTCCCTCTTCAAGCCTCGCTACGATAGCAGTTTTATTATCTTTTAGTAAATTTTCCCATGACATATTTAATCCTCTCCATCAATTTTTCTAACACCAAAGGGCAACTTATCGCTAAAATGGAATTTAAAGTAAGGGTTTTGATTTAAATGCCCCGCTAATAAGTTCTTTACTACTCTAATGCGGGAGCCTGTAGATATTAACCGGTTAGAGGTAATATCGGCTATTTTATCTAAATTGTGTATTTCCATAACTTCATCGTATTTACGAAACAATAATTTGAGGTTATCAGTTTCATTAAATTCAACCCAGCCGACATCTCTAATTATCGCTTCAACCCTCTCGGATGATATATTATCGTAATGTGAAATAAACGCACCAAGTAAATATCTTTTTGCTGTTTGCGTATTAAACTCTGTGCCGTCAACAGTAAATATGTGTTGCTCAAGCCATATTCTTTTTTCCCTAAGAGACATATAATTGAAATTGGGTAAGTCTCCGCGTTCTGGCCCGTGGTGGGGTCTTTTTTCAGCCATAAGTCTAAGGATTCTCATTCTTAACTCTCGGTAGTCTTCCGGATATTCCTGTTCAAACATACCCATGATGAACTCTCTATGTTGGTTCATTTCGTCGCCTATTGCGTAGATTTCTATTCCTGTTAGTTCATCGTTAGCAACAACAAACCACGGGTCTTCTATGAAGCCAAATTTTCTTCCCTCATCAACGGGAATCTCTTCTTGAAACCCGTCAGCAAATAGGGAGTCAAGGAAGTTTTGATAGGCTTCCGCACGAGCAGATTTAATTACATACCACCAGCCCATTATAAGTTCCTCCTAAGTTGTCCCATTGTTAGCGGTTTGACATCGGATTGTATCTCCTCACTATAGGGTGTAGCGAAAAGCATCACACCCGCATATGAGCGAATTAAATAGAGGAACTCTTTATACTTTTCCGGGTATTCATGTTGAAACATGCCCATAATAAAATCATAGTGCTTGTCAGCGGGGGAACCCACATCACCAAGTTGTATACCATAATCCTTGTCGTATCTATTATCGGGAGGATTTTTAGGTGCATATCCTTTAGGGCTAAGTCCTAGTTTGATTTTCGCCCTACTTACTGTTAAACTATTGGGGCCGTGTTGGTAGTCGTCTAGTAAAAAAACTACACCTATTTCGTCTAACTCATTTCCGGGCCATTCCCAATGAATATAAAAGTCTCGGATAATTCTATCTTTGTTATGTTCTCTGTAATGTTGGTCATATCCTTGGTTTGGGGCGAGTTCTAAAACCGTTTGAGAACCGACTTCCTTCCCTGCTAGGATTTCATCCACAGCGGAGAGAAACTCCTTATAGGCTTCATTACGAGAAGACTTAATTATATCCCACCACATCAAGATTCTTCCCCCAAGTATGCTTTCACTTGTTTATTTAAATAACGAATTACTTCTTCTACGCGGTCATTTACCGCCAAATTAACTACCCTAGTGGGGCTTCCGTCCGGATTTAGTCCGATTGCTTCAACAAACAATCCGAAATAGCGGTCAATTAAACTTTCTCGTAATGCAGTTGACTTGCCATCGGTTGAGACCAAAGAAAGACTTGCGTTATTTTGGTCCCTAAGCATGGGAATATCACGAATCATTCTATCCACCATATTAACAGTAATGTAGTAAATAATTTTAGACCATTTCGTATTGGTATTCAGTTTTTGTGCAATAAAATTACTGTCCGGACTTATATAAAAGAGGCTGGTAGCGCGAAGCATCAGGGGTAATGCCTCTCTTTTATAATCGCTAGTAGGTGCGTGAAAATGTCTAATCCTTTCTCTAAGAGATTTCATAACATCCTCAAGCAACTCATAATATTCACCTATTATTGGTAATGGGACGCCTTGATTTCCGTCAACCTCGGTAAACATATCTAGTATTTCCTTATACCTTTCGGGGTATTCCTGTAGGAACATACCTATAACAAATTCTGTATAGGGAGTATATTTTGAGGATTGTCCTGCAATTTTTAATCCTCCTCTTTCATCAATCCTAAGAACGAAAGAGGAACCATATAACTTAGGTGGCGTTCTCAAAGAAGGTGATAAGTCCTCATTCATAGGAGATATACTTACTTCCTGTAATTTTACACCCGGACCAAACTCTTCTAAAAAAACAGAGTAGGCTTCTCCACGAGAAGACTTTACTACTGACCACCAACTCATAACTTCACTCTCCGATGTATCTGTATTCTTTTATGGGTTGTTTGGTAGGGGTTTTATTTCCTGTGTCCCTAACTTCGTAGTCGGGCGAGTTAGCCATAAAAACTTTGAGGCCCCTCTTGTTCGCTCCAAATTTTCTTGATGTGGGTCTTCCCTGTATACGGACAATTTCAACATGACGCATTTTATTATTTTCCTCTATTAAGTCATAAATTTCATCAATAATTCTGTCAACGGTTTTAAACTCACCATCACGCAAAATGTAATTTACTAGTTTAATATCCGAAGAGGATATACCTTGTTTGCCCTTTAGAATTTTTTCCCAACCCATATTTACACCCCCTTTTTCAAAATTTGCCCCGGAATTTTTTTGCTACTTGCGAAATTTTTTTTTCTTTTTTCTTTTTATTCCCACAGAACCTTTTTATGAAAACAAATCTGCCAAATCATCAAATCCGCCACCTTCATTATTTCTTTTCATATTGTCGTATGCGTTTAGTATTTGTGGTTCTGCTTCTATGAATCTTTGCTGGTGGAGTTTATAAAAAATGTCTAACCAAATATCTTCTAATCTATTGTTATTAATTTCTGCATTATCTTTTTGACCCCAAATTCTCATAAAGTCATTATAAAATTCATCGGGGGTTATTGCTGCTCCTTCTGTTTGTATTCTGTGGATTATTCGCATTATTGCGCTATTATTTTCAGTATAGTCCCTAGCCGCTGTTACTTCCCTTGAAAAGAAGTATAATGCCGACCTATGAATATTTAGTATTCTTACTCCGGGTGTTTCACCGACACCCATTCTGTATCGGAGGTTTCTGTAGTGGCGGGGAATACCATTGGGTGAACTCCATCTTGCAAAAATCTTTTCGGGGGTCGGAGCGGCAAAATCCATTTTGGGCGCATTTTCTGTAAAAAACTTTTTTAAGGCTGTGTAAATTTCCGGGTATTCTTCGTAAAACATTCCGTTTATGTAATCTATGTGGGAGTCTGCATTAGGCGGACCATCCGAGAGGTAAAATTGAGAGAGACCTACCTTATCATACTCCGCCTCAAACTCAAAATGACCATTATAAGTCTTAAAAGAATACAGGCGAAGTTCGCCCTCACCAACAATCTCTGTAGGAATGAGTTTAGGGGGTATCAATTCCCCCTGATGTATGACTGAGTTTCGGAAAAACCGGTAGGCTGCCCTCCTTTCATCACTCTTGAGTATATTGAACCACATTTTTTCACTTCCGAGGCTATTTTGGGGGGTTTTTTTAACTTTAGGCGGCCAAATTGTCATTTTTTTTCACTTGGGGGTTTATTTTGAAGAAAAATTGTATTGGGTTTGCCCTATTTAATGAGTGGGGCTTATGTTATTTAAATATTTATGGCTGGGAGGCAAAAAATCGCACGAAGTTTTCAAAATTAATGACTACCAAAGTTACCATATGGTTGTAAAAGGTGATTTGCACCGAACCTCAAAAAAATAAACTTTTTTATCAAAATCCTTTGAGATAGTGGAAAACACAAGGCACAAAACCGAAAAGCCTTTGCCGGGTTGATTAAATCAATTTGGAGTTGATGTGATACCTGAAACTATGTGTTTATTACTGGCAAACCACTATCCCGAAGGAATATGAGGTGTGGGCTTCTCACCCACTTGGTAATTAACGATTGATTACCCGCATTACTAACGATGTAGGGTATATTTTTTCCATAAGCAAGATACTACTTATAGAGCAGGACTTTCTCTGCATATTATAATTCACTAAAAATTTGCTTCCTTTGAAGCGGGTCATTAGTGCGCCATGTATCTATGACGAGAGAATAAATTCTCAACCAAAGCCTCCCACCACCACAACTGTTCATAGAAACTATTAGTCTCTAGGAATATTAGCCTTTAGCCCGTTGTTATCGGCAAAGGCTTGAACACACGAAATTTCCATCGTGTCTGCTATTTCTTCCCACTTTTCTTTGATGACTCGGAAGAACAGGTCGGCCCAGTCTTGATTCTCAGCGAGAAAAACTAACTGTTGTTCCATTGACCAATGTTCATCAGTCATGCCCATAAATGCGTCGTGGGAAATCATTC
>Ga0181393_1000022_pt1 | contig 42973 bp, 33 predicted proteins | sample 16SPOviralmetaG_FD_130122 | JGI IMG/M metagenome (GOLD analysis project Ga0181393, IMG submission 130122) | Marine viral communities from the oligotrophic San Pedro Time Series (SPOT) site, San Pedro Channel, CA, USA - 16 SPOT_SRF_2010-10-21 | ecosystem: Environmental > Aquatic > Marine > Strait...
AACTTGAAAATGGACTTGCTGTGGGCATGGTGCATCGCAAAGGTGACACAGGCACACGACGCAAGAAATATGCAGAATTTCCTGTTGTTGCTATGAAATAACAGCAAAATAGGTTGACACATACCTTAAATGTGCTAAATTAAAGTGTGGCAATGGGTATGGTACCCAGCGCAGTTTTATTGTAAAATGGAGAACACAATGGAAAGATTAGTTAAAAAATTCACCGACGTTGTAGAAGAAGTTCGCTTGCAGTTGGAAGCAGAGTTTGGAGTAACACAAGAACAGTTGGAATCATTTCGTAAAAGAGTTGATGCCAACGGACACAATTTTCCTACTGGCAGTAACATGGTAGACATCGATGATTTGTTTTTGGATTACGAAGTACAACGTTCCGCTATTGCAAAACATATTCTCAAAATTATGAAAAACTACGATCCTCGGCTTTGCACACCTGCAAGTGCTTGTAAGGTTGATGGACAAGACTACACCACACTGTACGATGGTCAACAACGTAGCATTGCTACAGCACTGCTTGGCTTTACACAAGTGCCTGCAACAGTAGTACACACAGATGATCCTGCATTTCCAAGTTATGCATTTGAAATGCTGAACGAAACAGGTATTGTACGTCTTACACCAGGTGACATTCATCGCAACGCACTCACACGCTATCGGTTGGGATCGCATGAACCCAAAAACCGTAAAGCTCGTACACTGCAAGATCAATTCGATGATGTGGGCATTGATTTGCAAGATAAAGGATCTCGCAAAAGTGCTAATCTACGAGGCAGCAACGACTATTTCTTTTCGCACTTCAAATATGCCTATAAAGGTATTGACCTTGATGAAAAAGGCAGAGTGTTAAATGAAATACTTAGTGCAATTGTCACAGTGTTTCCATTGCAAGAAGAAATTGATCAGGGTTGTTTTATTGGCCTTTATGAGATTGCACGGTTGGATACACGCCAAGAACTCAGCGGTGATTGGATGAAGCAGGTGCTTCGCAGTGCTAAGAAGTACTTTAATTCAAGTGCAACTGTGCATGCAAAGGCCAAGATACAAAACGCATATGTAAATCCAGGTGCAACTTGGAGTGCGCCCAGCAACATGAGTAACTTCTTGCGTGAAGTGTACATCATGGATGGCGGTACACTGAATCTTCCTTATCACGGCGAAGGCGCACTGATGCAAGTTGCAACTAACCCTGCTCCGCAACTGTTGCCAAAGGCAGCGGCATAATGTTACAGGAAGCAATCAAAAACTTTAGACAGCCTGTGTACACCAAGACTGCTCGCAGTGTACACACATACGCAAGCATCAAAGATCGTTGTGCAACACAGATCACAAGATTGGTTGAAGAGTACAACAGTGTCAAAAATGATCAGCAATTGTTGCGTGAAATACGCAACGAAATTGATTATCAGTTGCGCAGATATCACAACTATGCAATCAAAGAAAACATTGGTGCACACTACATTGAAGTAGGACTTGAAGGCAATGGCATCTTCGAACACATGATTCCGGCCAGCACAGTGCGTGATCTTTGTATTGCAGGTGTGTTTACAGCAGAACAGGCATTGAATGTTCCAACTTGTAGGCTAAGCAAACAGCGTGACGATACATTGCGTGAAAAAGGTTGGGTCAAAACTACACCAGATATATACAACTTTTGGGAAAGATACAAGTATTGCTTTGACACCGAAGGTGTGTTTACAACTTGGGATGGACAAAGTGTGGACACTGATATGACACTTGATGATCACTTTGCGCAGTTTGTGGTTGACACAGATGCACAATAGTGTATATTAGTATTGTAACTGAGGAGTAACGATATGACTACAACCAAGCAAAGTAAAAAAGATGTTGATCTTCCAACTGCATACGAAACAGTGCCCGAAGAAGATGCACAGGCTCGTGAGAAACTGACAACTGCCCGTGTTGCACTGCTTCTTAAAGCCACATTTTTTGGCAACATGGCAACACGTTTGCCACTGGTAAATGCAGATGCTTGGTGCCCTACAGCGGCAACAGACGGTCGTTATTTCTACTACAGTTCAAAGTTTATCAACATGCTGACAGAAAAAGAACTTGAGTTCTTGTTTGGGCATGAAGTGTTGCACAATGTATATGATCATATTGCCGCAACTAAACTGCTCAAGCGCAATCCAACACTGAGTAATATTGCACAGGACTATATTATCAACAGAGATCTTGTTATTAACAACATAGGCAAATTGATTACCACTGTGCCAGCATTGTATGATCGCAAATTTGATGATTGGAGCAGTGACGAAGTATATGATTACTTGTATGACAATGCAGAAAAGATCGACATAGATCAACTTGCAGACATGCTGGTAGATGAACACTTAGATGGCCAAGAAGGCGAAGGCAGCGGCGGCAAGCCTGAAGAAGATGAAAATGGCAATCTCAAGTCAAAGAGTCGTCCCAAGTACAGCGAAGAAGAACGCAAAAAGATCAAAGACGAAATCAAAGAATCATTGATCAACAGTGCTAAACAAAGTGGCAGCGGCAATTTGCCTGCTGGTGTAAAGCGTATTGTACAAGAGCTAACAGAGCCTAAGATGGATTGGCGTGAACTGTTAGAAATGAGTATCCAAAGCACTGTAAAGAGTGATTACAGTTTCCAACGCCGCAGTCGCAAGGCTTCGCAAACAAACTGCATACTGCCTGGAATGATTCCTGAAAATACCATTGATGTTGCAATTAGTTTGGATATGAGTGGCAGTATCAGTGATGCAATGGGCAGAGACATGCTCAGTGAAGTTAAAGGTATCATGGAGCAGTTTACAGATTTCCGTATTAGATTATGGTGCTTTGACACAGGGGTGTACAACTATGCAGAATTTGATCCCAGCAACATTGACGAAATTGATGAGTATCAGCCCACAGGTGGCGGCGGCACAGACTTTATGTGCAACTGGAACTTTATGGAGCAGGAAGATATTCAGCCAGAACGCTTTATTATGTTCACAGATGGATATCCATTTGGTGAATGGGGTCGTGAAGAGTACTGTGACACAGTGTTTATCATACACGGCAACGAAGATATTATTCCGCCCTGGGGAAATCATGCATACTATGACATGAAGGCTAAATAATATTATAAGGAGAACATAATGGTTCGTACATTTTTGACCATATGTGCGCTTGCATTTTTAGGTGGTATAATTACCGGTAAGAGTGTTTTTACACAAACCTCAGAACCTGAATGGGCTGCCAAACCCATACAGTGCGGTGCTACCTACGAAATTTTTTCACAAATGCAAGACAATGGAATGAAACCATTTTTTGGCGGCTTGGGTAAAAGCAACAGTGTAAACTATGAACAGCCAATTGATGTTTTTGTTTATCTTACCATTAACTTAGAAACTCAACAATGGGCAGCAATAGAAGTAAATGAAGAAAAAACCGATGCTTGCATAATAGGTTGGGGACAAAGTACACTGTTTGATCCAGATGTGCTTCAAGAATTCACAGCACCAGAAAACTTTGAATAAATAATAATAGTAGCATATAATTATTGACATTGTTGAACATTTTCACATATAATATACATTGATCGATTATACAAGGAGATTCGAATGTCCAATGAGACTCAAGCACCTGCAGAAGAACAGCAGGAAGAAACTGCACCTTCACTGGGTGTAAATGATCTAAAACTAATGGCCAATATCATTGAAGTTGTTAGCAACCGCGGCGCTATTAAAGCCAACGAAATGCAGGCTGTGGGTATGTTATACAACAATCTAATGACTTTCTTGGTTGCAAATGGTGCTGTAGAAGTTCCACAGCCTGAAGTTGGCGAAACTGAAGAAGGAGAAAAAAATGATTAAACATGTTGGTAGACAAATGGACAAGCGGGTGGTTGTAGTTTTCCGCGAAGTTCCTGGAGAAGATCATATGTGTTTGGTAGTGTATCCAGACACTTTGCCCACACACTTTCATGACGATCTAATGAACTGTTTGCAAAGTGATGCAGGACAAAACAGCAAAGACCTTGCTGATGCACTTGCCCGTACCACAGGCACAGATGGTCGTGTGTTACTGAACGCTATTCACCAAGAAGGGTGGATGAAAAAAGTGCGCACACAGGATGTTATTATGATTCCGCGTCCTAATGCACAAGGTGTGCAGTTGAGTGAAATCAATGAAATCATCCGCGATTTGGACACAGGCGGCGAGGCTGCAAGTAAACTTGCTACACTTGATGCCAATGCTGGACTTGCTGATCCACAAAAGAAGGCTGCGGGTGTGCAGGCAGCACAGGCTGCCACTGGTACCAGTGGTGTGCTAAGTGATGCAGATATTGCTCGCAACTTGGTAACACAAGCAGAGCAAATGAAAACTCAAATTGCTACACTAGAACAAGAAGCAACAAGACTGATGTCTGAAGCAAGTGAACTTGATCCAAGTGTTGCTCCTAAAAAGCGTGGACGCCCTGCAAAATCTAAAGCAGTGGTGATGTAAATGCAGGTAAGACTAATTTCATATACCATGGCATCAAAAGAAATGTTTGATGCAGATAGTAGCCTACGTGATTTACAAGGTCTTATTGCATATTGTGCTAGAGTAAGTAACCCTAGCAACCAAATGAACAGCGAAACCAGTGAAAAGTTAATAAAATATCTCATCAAACATGCTCACTGGTCTCCACTGGAAATGGTCAATGCTTGCTTGGAAATAAACACCACACGTGATATTGCACATCAAATTGTACGCCATCGCAGTTTTGCTTTCCAAGAGTTTAGCCAGCGATACGCCAATCCACAAGAATTTGGCAATCAGTTTGTGATCCGTGAAGCAAGACTTCAAGATCAAAAGAATAGACAAAACAGTATCGAAACTGAAAATGTAGAACTGTTACACCAGTGGGCTGATCAACAGCAAAAAGTAATTGATGCTGCCGCTGAAGTGTATAACTGGGCAATTGACAACGGAATTGCCAAAGAGCAAGCTCGCGTTGTACTACCCGAAGGCAATACCAAAACAAGGTTATACATGAACGGTACTCTTCGTTCTTGGATACACTACATTGAGTTGCGTGGTGCAAACGGTACTCAAAAAGAGCACATGGAAATTGCTCATGCATGCGCTAAAGTAATTGCAGAAATCTTTCCGCTAGCCGACTCACTGTAAAGGAGTTAATTATGGGGGCAAGACACCCACAAGCCGTGTTGGCACAATTGAATGCCAACAAAAATGAATTCATATTAGCAGCAAGACATTTAATTAAAAAAGGTGTAGTAAATTCGCCAGGTGATGCAATCCGTTACATGGAAGAACACAACACCAATGTCAAAGAACTTATAGAACAAATCACTGTCAGTAAACAAACTAAAATTATAAAACAAGAAACTGAAGATGATACATCTGACCAACCTCAATCGACTGAGTAGCGATTTAAGATCTCAACTACTAACAGCACAAGAACAAGTCCTACAAAGCGGACAAGTGATGTTAGGCAAATACACACAACAATTTGAAGAAGCATTAGCAGAACGCAGTGGCGCAAGTCACTGTGTTGTTGTGGGCAGTGGCAGTGATGCATTGATGTATGGTTTGCAAGCCGCTGGCGAAAACAGTGTGTGCGTTCCTGCACAAAGTTTTATAGCAACACCCAACAGTTGTTTGCGAGCCAACATAGACATAACCTGGTGCGATGTTGATGTAAAAGGTTGTATAGATTGGCACAGTGTTACACACAACAGTGTTTGGGTTGGACTGTTTGGCAACGACTGCAAACTAGACACATCTGTAAAAATTTACGAAGATGGTGCACAACACTTTGGATTGCCATTGCGTGGTGTGTTTGCAAGTTATAGTTTTGATCCCACAAAAAGTTTACCCAACTTTGGCAATGGTGGTGCTGTTGTAACCAATGATGCAGACCTAGCAGATGGTGTGAGACAGTTGAGACGTCATGGTGTTGTAGACACACATGTTGGCGGTAATAGCACAATGAGTGAACGTGACTGTGCAGAGTGTTTGATCAAACTGGACTTTTTCGATACATGGACACAACGCCGTAGATGTATAGCAGAATATTACATACAACAATTGAGTGACTATGTAGAAATAGTAACAGATCCAAAGGGAATGGTAAGCAAGTTTGTTATTGCAACAGATTGTAAAAATGAACTAAGAAATCATTTTGCTCTCAGTGGAATACAAACCAAGGAAAATTATGCAAAACCCTTGGCTGAAATGCCGCAAGCAACACAAAACTGTGAACGCTTTTTAAGTATACCGTGTGATAGTTACACCACTGATAAAGAAGCCTCAATGGTTGTAGAGTCTTTGAAAATGTTCTTTGAGCCAAGCCCATTCAAAACTTAATTGCAAGTCTGTGCCACTTGTTGCAAAAACAACACCATCATGTGCACCACGCATACTCCACTCACCCAAATCACCATTGCCAACTGTAAGCCAAGCATTAGCTCTGTAACGACTCTGTGGATCTTGTTGTTGTGACAGTTTTACTACCTCGCGGAATGCAGTGCGCCAAGTTTCATAGGGTGTGGTTGCATAATCAGCCGTGCTGGCAGTAACAGGTACACTGCCATGTGGCATGCTGAGCGTGAAGTCTAATCCCCAAGTTTTACAATCTAACACCAATTGTTTATGATAAGCAATTATGCCCATGTGTCCATAAGTCAATCCAGTGACTGGATTGTGTGCATCAAAGATATAGTGTTTGTTGTTTTGCAAATAGTCTGGCTGCCAATCAAAATCAAAGTCATCATGCACCCAACATTTTGCAAACACATTCAAAAACCATTCTGTGTCACTTGCTTCTGCACAGGCTTTGTATGCTTGCGCTCGCCCATTCACACCATCAATTCTTTTGGCTCGCGGACACAATTCTAACAGTCGATTCCAATTTAAATCGGCGTTTTTTTCACCATTGGAAACGTACACAACATCTAGTGGATTATCTGCTAGTTCTTTGCGACTATGACGCAATATGTATGGGTAGTCATATGCTTGTGTGCGAAAATGTGTTTTACAGTCTCTTGGGCATAACGATACACTACCACTTGTGTTTAAAACATGCAAATCAGGCTTTTTCCAAAAACTAGGAGTGTAATCAACAGGTTGTTGGCCATTGCGCAGCAACCAAGCATACTGTGAATCAATGTAGTGTATGCTGTCCACAGTGGGCCATGCATGTGCAGGCACAGTGATGTGCTCAACATAATTGATAGTGTCAAACCAGCCCAACAGTTCTAACCGCTGCTGTTGAGCTTTAAAACGCTGTACAGGCACCAGGAATGTGTCACCTTCTGCTTGTTCATTGCTTGCAAACACATGCAACATGTCCTGTTGCCATGGTTCTGGTTGCCACCCAAAATCAAAGTCGGTATAGTCACATATGCTACTGGTTACCCACAAGTGTTCACTGTGTGTGCGTTCACATATGCGTCCAAGTGTTTGTAACCATGTGCCGAAAAAGCGTGTGGTTTTATGATCTAAGTCTTGTTGAAATATGCCTGTGTTTCCAAAGTCTACATACACAATTTCTACATTGTTGCTCCATGTTTGTACAGTTTGATAATCTACAAAATTCAACAATGGAAATTGTTTTATATCATTGTGCCATTTGCATTGATTCAAAAACTCTTGCCTGTGTACACGAAAAACATTGGCCCATTTTTGATGTTGTGATCCAAAAATGTGAAACATTGTGCGTTGAGCAGGTTCTGGATACCATGTAAAATCAAAATGTGTGTAATCATATTCACTGCTCACAACCCACACATATTCTGATGTGCTTTTAGTACAACACTTTTGTATGATGCTGGCCCAATTGCCCATGCCTCTTATTTGTTGTGCGTGGTTGTGTTTGTTGTACACAGTTTGAAAACTAAGTTCTCTATTCTTGTTGTTAGCATCAACAACAAATATATCAACATCACAACGAGTGGTTATAACACTTTGGTCTGTACAGTAGTGTGTTGCACCAGGATTGTGTTTGGGTGACAGATACACTTGTCCGTCTTGTTGCCATTGACTGGGCCATACATACACATGATCATGCTCCCAATGCGGAGGTATCATGTCAAACCGGAAATTTGTATAGTCATTTTCACCCGATAAATACCAGCAGTATTGTGTACGACTCTTTGATCGTGCCTCTTCAATTGAATCAGCAGGTTGTTCATGCGCAAACAAGTTTGGCTTTACACCTGTATAGAAAACATCAAACATGTATAATTTAGAAACCTTTTATCCTACACTCAGCACTTGGTTTAGAAAAACATATGATCATTTACAACCTGCTGTGGTATATCCTTATCCATATGGCAGTGAACATCCAGATGATGTTGTGTTTGACAGTGCTTATGAATTTCCAAAGACTGTATTACTATTATACGATCAAGAACCTTTTTGGTCAAGTATACGATGGTTGGATCATTGGGCACCACGTTTTGCAGAGTGGGGATCAACAGTAATACTTATAACCACACAACAATGGGGCACAAACTTAGATTGTTATGTAAACAAATACAATTGGAATGTGGTTTCATATCAACATCATTATGTGGCAGCAAGAGATTGGTTCAGAGGATACAGAAATCACCCACTGCGACAGAGAGTAGACCAACGTTGTCCTACACATCACTTCAGTTGTTACAACAGACTGTTTGCCGAAAATAGACCTCATCGTTTGCAACTGTTAGCAGATCTTTATGATAATGATTTGTTGGAAAAGACTGCTATTAGTTTTCCCTCACATGATCCACTTACAAATCAAAGTTATAGTGATGTCACAGGCAGAAATGATATACAAAACATATTGCCGTTGATAATAGATGACGACACTCACAGCAACAATAGCCACAGTATAGATGTTGAAACTGCAAACACCTGCGCAATACAATTGGTTACAGAAACTGTACACGATATAAATGAAAACTATTTAAGTGAAAAGATTTTCAAACCCATGGTGTTGCGGCAACCATTTGTGGTTTTTGGACCGCCGCGGACACTAGAAACACTGCACAACATGGGATACAAAACTTTCAGTACCTTTTGGCCGGAACGCTATGATAACATCACCGATCATGACGCAAGATACAAAACCGCGTTTGATATTGTGCAAAGACTAGGTGCAATGCACATTAACGAAATTGAAGACATGCTACACGATCAACGCATGCAACGTGTGTTAGAACACAATCATCAATGGTTTTATATGCAACACACACTGGATAAAGTCATCCATGGACTTTATCAAGACATCGTTACCAAATTGGACTAGGCTCTTCAGTGATTCTATAACTTTGATATACACTCATGCGTTTCTCTATCACAGCACTACGCATTCCATGTTGATGTTGCGTGGGATTAAACATTAAATATCCACCATTGTATACATAAGGCACACTGCGCCACATGCCATCAATGTAGCAATGTGTGCCCATGCTTGCATCTCCTTCACAAAGATATATTTGCACATTGGCACTTAGGTTGGGACTGAGGTCACAATGCACATCATTGATGTAACCTTCATAATCATACCATAACTGTGTACTATTAGCATAGCATGTTGTATCAAAATATTCATTGATCATATTTTCTATGTCAGTTAATTGCAATCCTTTTTGGTATTGTCCTTGCTCTCTGATTGTGGCACCTTGATCCAGTCGTGTCCAACAATCTCTGTGTTTAAAACGTTTCTTTAGTTTTTTAATTGTTTTTAGATCTAATGCATCTTCAATGCGATAAAAATCATCATGTAGTCTTATTAACTGCATACCTTTACTCCATAACGTTGTTCAAAACGGTCAGCATCTGCTCTGTTGTTTACCATGGGTTCGCCTTTGATGTTGAGGCTGGTATTTAACAGCATAGGGCAGTCTGTAAGCACATACCATTTTTCCAACAGTTTTCTCACATCTGGATGATCATTGCGTCCTACAGTTTGCACTCTGCTGGTGCCGTCTGCATGCACAATTGCAGGATACTTGTCTGGTTCTTTACAACTGTATGTGCCTTGCATGTATGGGTTGACATTGCCATACATGTGAAATATTCTATCAGCATGTTCTTCCAATATCATTGGCGCAAATGGACGAAACTTTTGTCTACGCTTTATTTCATTTACACGATCTTTAATTTCAGCACCACGTGGATCAGCAAGCAAACTTCTAGTGCCCAGTGCCCTTGGTCCAAACTCTGCACGACCCGAGGCCACACCCACAATCTTATTTGTTTGCAACTCTCCCAACAGTTCATCCACAGGATATTCACCTCCCATGTCATGTCCTAGATATGGTCCTTGCCATTTGAGTTTGTGTCCGTATTCCAGTGCGGCTGCACCCAAACTGCTGCCACAGTCTCCTGGATTGGGCATGATCCACAAGTCTTTTACTTGCGAACGTATTTTGCTGTTTGCTACACAGTTAAGAGCAACACCTCCCATGAACACAAGATTTTCACCCAAGCCGCACCATTTACTCACAAGACTACTGAGTATTTGCTCTGTGACTTGTTGTGCGCCAGCAGCAATATCAAATTCAGTGAGTCCTGTGCCTGCAAAATAATCTTCATCCAATCCTGCGTGTAAGTTATCTGTTAGTTCTACATCAACATCGCTGTTCCATAATTTGAGATTTTCTTCGTAAGCAGTCAAATATGGTTTACCATATGCTGCCATACCCATCAGTATGTATTCATCTTCCATGGGCTTTAAGCCAACATACTGTGTGACTGCACTGTAGTACAATCCTATGCTGTGTGGGTAACGTTGACTCCATATTTTACGATACTGCGCACGACCTTTGCCTCGTGTTTCTGGATTTGCAGCAAATTCACGCGGTTCGTAATATGCATCCCAAACAGAGACAGTGTCCCATTCACCAATTGCATCAACAACTATTACTTTTGCTTCACTAAATGGACTGGTTTGAAAACCTGCAGCCGCATGACACAAGTGATGGCCATGACTGTGTACAGGTGCGTACATGTTGTGTTTGCGCAACAAACGTTTGGGTGTAGTGCTGAAGTCTAGTGCTTTGCGCCATTCACCACTGTATAGTTGGCGTGTGCGTTTTAGCCAATGATTTTCGTACCATGCTATGTGATTGGGCTCGCCATAACTGCATGCATCTTCAATCAGTGCATCATTTAAGTTAGCATCATTCTTTATGCCGCTATAACGCTCTGCATGCCCTGCAAACATGATATTGCCTGTGCTATCTATCAGTGTTGCGCCTGCATCATGAAAGCCTGCACTAAGTCCTAGAATTGTCATTTTTCAACAAATGCCTTCTCTTGTATAAAATTTCCTGCACTGCGCTTACTGCCTTCAGTAAATCCAGTGTCAATGAACAAATTTTTCATGTCTGTATTAAAATCCATGCTGCCACATATCATAATTTTATCGCTGTCAGGTCTAATAAACTTCCAGTATTGATCATTTGCAATATGTTCTTGTATGCGACCACCAAGCACACCCTGTACAGGTATTTCCTGCGTTACAGTTGGATAGTAATTATGAATAGAATCACTGAGCATTTCTTGTAAAAAACTATGGTAAGCAAGTAGTTCATCATTTGTTCTTACTGACCATGCTAAGTTTATTGTATTAAAATTATTGTAGGTATCTGGATCTCTGAGTATGCTAACAAATGGAGCAATGCCAGTACCAGTAGCAAATAACCACAAATTGCCACCTAGTTCAATGTTTGCCATTGTGAGTGTGCCGCTGGTTCTTTCTTTTACTTCAAGTTTATCTCCAACATCTACATGTTGTAATTTACTTGTAAGTGGACCGTCAGGTACTTTAATGCTGTAAAACTCAAGGTAGTCATCACCAGGACCTGAGGTGAAACTGTATGCCCTGGTGATGTCAGTCTCAGGTAAGCCAATCATTGTAAACTCACCTGCTGTAAATCTAAAACTATGGGGACGCTCTGTCCTTATACGAAACAGTGCATCTGTATAGTGTTCTACTTCTGTAATTGATAGTATCATTTGTAAATAAACGGATCGCGTTTGCGTAGTTCTTTTAAACGTTTTCTATAACGTATTTCCATTTTGATTTTATTGATTATTCTTTTAATAAATCCCATTATACCATTCCTTTGCAGCATCGTCATCTAATGTGTCTGCAAAACACATGCCGCCTCTGAGTGCATCTAATTCATCCATTCTTATTTTTCCTTCCAGTCTACTGGCAGTGTATTGATCTGGAAACTGTTCCTCAAACGTAGGACGCTCCAGCAGTGTGACCAGCATGTGCCTCATAGTGTCATTGTCACAGGCAGAGTGTTCTAATGTGCGGTATACAATTGATTCCAATATACTTCTTGGCAAAAACAATGGACTCATTGCTATGTCAGGAGTGAATGCAAATACAACTTTTGCAAGTATTTGTACATTTAATTCACGTGCTAACTTGCAAATATTTATAACCTCAAACAGTCCGGGTGTGGTAAGTGTGAAATCAATGCGCATCATTCTTGGATTGCGCGAATGTTGTACTCCTTGTTCAAAATGTTCAAGCCAACGGTTGTAGTCAAGTCCAGTGCGTATGTATTCACCCACTGTGCCTGTGCCGTCTATGCTGGCACACACTTGCCAGTCACGAATATTATCCAATATATCATTATATAGGTTTATTCCTTTGTAGTCAACCCTAGAAAGATTGGTGTTGTAACGTGCATACAACCCAGGCCCATCACCCAGTTCTATGATGCGTTGCATGTAACGCCAATGCTGTTCATACATCAGTGGCTCTCCGCCTACCCAGTATACTTCTTCAATACGATGTTCTTCAACTGCAGTTGCAAACTCTGCTTCTACAGTATCTTTTTGGAAAGTTTCAATACTCTTTTTAACACTTTTTTCCATCCAAGGTTCTATTTTGCCTTGTTTGCGTGCCTCTGTTTCCCAACTGCTACTCAGCATGGGTCCACACATACGACATTTAAAATTACACAAGTTACTAAAACGGTAATCCCAACTCACAGGCTTCATAGTTGTATAGCCATCTGCGTCTGTGCTAGAAATAACATCTTCCCATTTATGTGCAAACAAATGTGTAAAGTAATCTCTGTATACGTCTTGATTAAGCAGTTTTTTATCACACACTTCACATTCCGGTGGTACCTCATTGTTTAACATCTGTGTGCGTATGCGGCGAATGTGTTTGCTGTTCCAGTATTCTTCTAGTGTTTGTGGAGTGTATTCATTGGTGCCTTCTGCTGTGTCAATGTACTGTGTAAAGCTCTGCGCAGGTTCACGACTAGCACAACACAAACGTCTTTCAGTTTGTGGGCTGAGGTATGTGTGTGTCCATGGTGCCATGCATAAGTTTTCAGGTTTAAGCATTGATAAACTCCAACAGTGGATCGATTATTTGTTCGTGCATCAATTTCATAATTATTTCTTGATTGTAAAAGTGGTTGTAATTGTGTTCCAGTTTTTGTTTAGTAAGCGGGTCAGTAAAGATTGTCTTGTCACTGATGCACAAATGTATTTGTTCTATTACACCATCAAGTCTAACTTCTTCATCCAGTACACTATCATAACCTTCATCGATGCAATGCTCAAACGTTTCAAACCCTTGACGTCGTTGCCATGCTAGTGTACCTGCATGCCCCCAAATAATACAAGGATGTTTAAACGCACAGGTTTTAAGAGTTTTTTCTGTTACATTTATTAGATCAAGTGGATCTGGTGCAACTACATTTGCTTCACTTACCACGCTAAATCGTGTGTCTGTATACCAAGTTGGATCAGTATATCTCTGCCAGTTTTCTGTATTGTAGGGTATATCTTTTGCATTTTGTAATACCACGTCATCGCCTACATAACTGTATACGTTTGCTGAGAGCACAGGACTTAATCGGTTATATAATTTTGTACGCCATGGCTTTTTTAAATGCATTAACAGTAAGAAGTCGCGAGAGGGATTGCTTGTCAATTCTAGTTTGTGATATCCTAAACTAGTATACCATAGGCTTTCATTTATCCACATAAAATCTATAGGACGTAATGTAAAGTCTGCACTGTTGTCGAACACACTATCCCAACTGTCCCAGCATTTATCTATAACATGTCTTATTCCAGACTGTGCTAGTGTGCGTTCATTTACATTTTGTTGATTGCTAAAATCTACCCAATCACTAACAACAACTGTACTACGCACATCATAGTTTTTGTTAGGATCAATAATCTCAACGTTAAAATACTGCTGCCATATTTCATCCAAGAACCATGTTTGAAAAACTGTTTTATTTTCACTTACTAATACAGTAGGTTTAGAGTTCATACCCAATTTCCTTTGCTATTTTGCTGTGTGTTATAGCAAAGTTTTCTGCACGATAAAGATCAGTGCGTCTAATTTTTGTATGCAAACCTTGTGCATCCGATTGCTTGCTGTTTACAACAATCTTTTTAAGTGCATCAATGTCTGAGGCAAACTGTGAATATTTTACTTGACACTTTTGCAAATACAACATCACAGGAGCCACAGCACTCTTTGGTATGTTTGCTATTGCATATTCCCATGGGTCATGCATGAGATTGAAATGTATATCATCAAAGTTCATGCCAATGGCCCAACTCAATATATTATCCATGTAATAAATGTTTTGAATATTCCATGTGCAACAAAGTTGTGTACTAATTGGATACCCACTGTCTCTGAGGCTGTTTATCTTTTTGATGTTTGTGTTTGCTGTGCGCCATTTAGCACCATAGCGTTCATATTCAAAACGCTCTTCTGTGTTGTCTACACTGAATGCAATCTGTACATGTTTAAAATGTTTCCACAGTGGATGTTGTGCTGGAAATTTTGTGGTGTTTGTATTGTAGTGTATGTCAATGTCTTTGGCATATCCCAATTCTACTGCACGTTCCAATAGATCAAAGTGTTGTTTGATCAAAAAAGGTTCGCCGCCTGTGAACTCAAAGAACTTGATGTGTGGCAATAGTTCATCCATGTGTTCCCAAAAGGTTTTATTCTTACGGGGCCATTGTCCTTGCTTCAGCCATTGTCTTTGCAAATCACCTCCACCCTCGGGTTCATAGTAATCTATTTCTTCTTGCCCCCATTTGCTACTGCTCCATGTTCCGCATATGCGGCATTTGAGATTACAAATATTACCCAGTTTGAGATCTAAAAATTTAAGCACAGGTTCTTCGACTGTTTCGTGTTTAAATTTTTCAAGCATGTATTCTCGTTTGCTCTTTTTACCTGCATCTTCTTCCATCCAACAGCGTTCACATCCCTCTGGCTTTTTGCCATCTTCAAATGTTTTTCGTAAGTCGTTCATTGACTCACTTAAAAATGCATCCTGTAGTGTGTGCGTGTTTAGATCAATGCCAGGCAATTCTTTGGTATACAAACAACAAGGACGCACACGGCCTGTGGGTGTTGTTTCTATGCTGATCCATGGCAGTATGCATTTAGGCATATGTTGCAAGTTCCTTCAGCTCTGGTAGCACACTATAAAAGTCTTCATCACGCACACCATCAAGCAAAAGGCGCATGTCATTGAACTTGGCAAGATGTTGTGTGTTGTCATTGGCTTCTAGAAATGTCACTGTGCTGTTGAATCCATTGATGGCACGTTTAACAGTGTCATGTGGTTCCAGCCAATCCATGTGTTCTTTGATCTGTGCTATTGCATCTTGTTTCATGTGCTGTGGCAAGCAGTCTGCTCTGTACCATTCTGGTGACTGCAGTATGTTTACATTGAGATCACTGTGCTTTAGAAAGCCTCTGTTGACCCAGTCACGGTGAAAGTCATGCACATGAAATACATTCATTATGCTCATTGTGGGAGAGATATAAAAGTCTACCTCTGGGCAAACTTTCAACATACGTTCTCTGTTGCGCAGTACTTCATTCCAGTCTGTACCTTTGCGTATCAGTTCTGCACGATCACCCATGGCATCTAAACTTGCACCAATGCTGACATTTTCAAACAGTTTCCAATATTCCAACACATCCAGATCTTTGTATACGAGTTTTTGAAAGTTGCTGTTGTAAATCAATCGCACATCAAAACGTTCACGTCGCACAAGTTCTTTGAGAATGTTGTAGTGCTCTTGCATGATCAGTGGTTCGCCGCCAGCAAAATAGATCTGTTCTATGTTGTCTATCTGTGGTTCCATCTGTTCCCAGATGTCTGTCTTTGTGCGGCCTGCACGTTCTATGCGTTTGTGTCCTGGATCTCTGCCATACATTGCCACATGATCATCATACCATAAACTGCTGAACATGGGACCACAACTGCGACACTTGAGATTGCATTGATTGCTAAAACGTATGTCCCAATACACAATGTTGAATTCAGGATTGATGCCTTGATCAACTTTGCCTATGTGGTGCCCAAAGTGTTTGTTGTGACTGTTACGCATTGAGAAGAAGCCATTTTTTTCTTGCTCATAGCAACGTGTGCATTCAACACAAGGCTTGTCATCAAGCATTTGCTGACGCATGCCAGTGTATTTGTCGCCATGCCATATTTCTTCCAGACTGTTCTCACGCATGTTGCCAATTGGATATTCCATTTCTCCTAAACAACAAGGATATGCTTCACCTGTGGGAAAGCCATGAATGTGTGTCCACGGAATCATACAAAAGTGATCACTTTCCATCAGTCTATAACGCTGTACATCTGTGAGATCATCAGGATCTACATGCACAGGACGTCGACTGTTGTAGTCATACTTCCTGTAGTATTCTTTCATTTTATCGTTGCGCTTGCTCATAGTGCTTCGTACCATTCCTCCAATTCCGGAAATGCATTTGCAAATGTTTTGTTTCGGCGTATATCATATTGTGTATAGAATTTTTTAAAGTCGTTGTGTAGTTTTGGCATTTCAAAACTTTCACTGTGTGGTGTTTCTACAACTTGTAAGTATTCTATTAACCGTGTCAAATGCCCTTGCTCCCAGTCATGCATGCGTGTTTGATCTATTTGTTTGAGCCTTGTGACACAACTTTCTCGTAGTTGATGTGGCAAAACAAGAGGTGACTGAAAACTTGGAAAACGTAAAATATTGTAACTCATAAATGCAAAATCTTTGCCATATGTTTTTCTAGCATCTAGTATTTTGTTTATCAAATCAGGCAATGTCTGCAGACACAATGCATTAATGGTAAACATACAATGTGTGTGTATATCATTCTGTGCTAGTGTGGTTATGTTATTCCACCAGTAGTCAAAATCTAATCCATCTCTTATATACTCAGCAGCCTGTGCTGTTGCTTCACAACTTGTGTACACATCCAGTCTTGGAAGATGTTGTTTTGCTTCAACCAGTTTGTCAAATAGTTCCGCTTTGCCGCCCAGGTTACTGTTGATAGCAATTGTGGTTTTACTTTTGTCAACGTTTTGTTTAAACCAATCCAACAAACGCCACAAGTCAGCACTCATCATGGGTTCGCCGCCTGTGATGCGCAGTTCACGCAGTGTGCGATGCAGATCTGTATCCCACCATTTAAAAAATGCTTCTACATATGGATTTGTTTCGCCAAATTTAAATTTTTGTGCGCTGTCATGTTCATGTATAAAGTGGCCGCGGCCATCACTTAGCAGGTGTTTATAGGCACCGTTTTGTTTGAGATCCTTTACCCATGTTGTGCTAAACGCTGGATTACAATAACTGCAAGCAAAGTTACATGTTCTGTCAAATGCAATCTCCAGGGTTCTGAGGTCAATGTCCTCATTGTGATCAGTATTGTATGCATCATTCAATTCCTCTTGTGTATATATCTTACTTTTGTACACTCTGTCACTGATAAAATCAGCACCCATATCTTCTAACTTCCAGCAGTATTCACATCCACCTGGGCGTTCGCCACATTGCATTTGACGGCGCTGTTCTTTTTTCTCGGGTGTGTTGTGCAACAGTTTTGGATTCTTTTTCACTGCTTCAATGTCTACCAAATGTGCAGGCGGGTGATGACAACTTGTGGTCATGCCACTGCCCAACCATATTGTGGCGTTGTACCACTTGGCTCCGCAAAAACTACTGCTGTAATTATCTAGCACATTCTGTTTGTATTCAAGATCTGTTTGCATGGTACTCACACTGTTGCCAAAATAAACTCATTGAGGGAAATGTTTCTAAAAAGTTTGTACCGCGTCTACGGTCATGTTCACTAAAGAACTTGTAAAAGTCTGCACGTTTGCGTTCTACATCTGTTGTACCTTGCAACATCCAATCCAAATCACGTCTCATCTTTAGTACTTCATAATCTTTAAATCCATGCATTTCATGCATGTTATCTTCCATGTAGTGTATGCATTCCTGCATAACAATTTGAAATTCCATTGGCAACACTTGCATGCTTTGCCATTCTGGAGTATACAACAGCGGAGTGTCAAACCAAACACGTTGATAGGTATCACTATAGTTTTTACGCAAATACAAAATATATTCTAACAGTTTTTTAAGGGAAAGTATACTTAAATTGTTCATTGTGATAATGAATGTTAGACTACTTCTGCGTGGAACATCTCGAACAAACTCTTCACATCTATTTATCGCTAGGTCAAAGTCCAGTCCATGACGTATGTATTCTGCCTGTTTGCCCCAAGTGTCCAAACTTACAAACTGCATAAAGTGTTCTATCTGTTCACCTTCGCACAGTCGTTGTACATAACCTTTGTATTTGTCCCACACACGTTGGTCTACACTAAAATTGCTTGTGGTGTTTAGGTGCAAATCCTGTTTAGGATTCTCAAGTACATAATCAAACACACGATATGTGTTTGGATCCATAGTGGGCTCACCGCCTGTCATTCGAAAGTGTTTAAGATCCTTGTATAGATCGGGCCACCATCTCCAGAACGCTTCTCTGTAGGGGTTGTCTTCTCTGTTGGGAATAGCTCGGCGTTCGCCCACAAAGTGTTTTGGGTCATTGTGCGGTACAGTCGTGGGCCATGCTCCGTGTTCATTTGATTCTGCTGTCCAGGTGCTACTAAACTGAGGACTGCAATAACTGCAACTAAGATTACAAACATTATTAAAATTTACCTCTACATAACTTGGGTTTACATCCGCAAGTGGGTTGTTTACTATTTCATCAAAACTGTCCATAGCCCAAGGCTCACCCGAACGATAGTGTCTATCACTCATGTTACCTTGTGCTTCTATGTTCCAACAATATTGACAATCTGTACACTTTACACCTGCCATCATTTCACTGCGGCTTTGTTTTTTGTGATCTGTATTGTGTAGCGCACTTGGATTATCAGCAAGTGGTTCTATGGGTATGCGATGCAATGGCGGATGATAGCAACTGTTGGTGTGCCCTGTGGTTAGGTGTAGACTCACTTGTTTCCATTTAGCAAGACAGAAACTGCCGCTGACACCTGCTAACCGTGCTTGGGCATACTGTGCATCTTTGTAATAATCACTCATACAATGTTTTCCTGTATATAATTTTTTACTTTGAGTATATTATTTTGTAATCTAGTGTTCAATGTTACCCAAATTTTACCATGGTTTTTCAGTATTCGATCAAGTACAATGTAAACTTTTTCAATCCTTGCTACACCAGTATATTCATCATAACTTTTATCAAACACATCATCAAATATATCAAAACCTAGACTTTTACAATAGCTCTCATATCCTGCATTAGCAATTGTTAAAGGTATACACCCATTCAGCATTGGTCTCAAGGTTTTTTCAGTTATAAAATGTGTTTTTCCTAGTGCGTTGGTTTCACATACAACTTCTGCACATATTTTTTTGTATGCTTGTCTCAAACTATCGTAATTAGTACTATCAACACCATGTGATGCAACAGAACCGCCATCATCAACTTTGCTACCAATATCATCATATGGTAAGTCAAAAGGCTTGAGCATTGACCATTTCTCAGGATGGTCATATAAAAACTCAGCAAAATCACTGCCATCTGATATGTTTATACTGTCAGGCCTAAAATGAAAAGTTGCAATACCTAAATTATGATGTTCCCATGTTAAATGTTTGTGATGACAGTACAATCTTTCGTATGAGGGTCTGCCAAAAAATTGACCATACCCAATTTTGTTACATGGTGTATACTCATAATCTAACATCCATTTATACAAATTAGAAATAGTGTTGGTGTTTGTAAATTTTATTTCTTGTTCAATACCTAAAGCATCATAGCAGTCTTGTATAACACAAAGTATTCCGTTTACCTCTTCATCCCAATGTTCATGATGTAGATCAAACTCAATAGGCAAATGTTTACTCTGTGCAATTTCGCATGCAAGTTTGTGTGTATTCCAATGTCGTTTTGAACCACAATATTTTGTTAGATCAATTACCACCCTTCGACCTTTCGTATCAATTCAATCTCAGTGGTCATTGCATCATGTTCGTGATAGGTGCGTTGCATGTGATGTTTGAAGAAAGCACTTTGCTCTGCTGTGTATTCGTGTATTTCTAATCCAAGGCGTGTGGTTAACAGTGTTTGGTCCCAGTCGCCTTGTTGCCATTCGTCATAGATGTATTCTAAATGATCAAAGTCTTGCGTTTGTGTCCAGTCCCAATCTGTACACATCAGTTTGTATGTGCCATAACGTGCACCTTGGATAGCATGTTCGCCGTGTGTTGCATCACGTCCAATGTTGTGCCAAATGCTTAGATAGTCTCTGTTGACATGATGCAGACCCCATGGAAAGTTATCCAATGACGGCTTTGTGCCTTTATCCAAACACAATTTAACGCCTTCACGGAATCCAGCACGCCATGCATGATATTCATCACCATTGGGATATGAAGTACTGTAGCAGTTGTTCATTGCAAGGTATTTGCTGTCAAAACAAAATTCTACCAGTGTTGAATCTGTGCCATCTGTGTTTTCGTGTGTGCGCATGTTGTTGACAAACTCTTTTGTCCAACAACTAAGTCCACCGTTGCCATACATCAATCCGTTGATGTTGTTGCGTCCTTTCCAGCGGAACACACAGTCTGCCCAGTTATCTTTAATGTCAAGCACAAGGTTAAAGAAACGTTCGTCTGGTAAGTTGTCTCCATCTATTAGCACAAAACGTTCTGTGTCACTGGCTGCCGCAGCGGCTTTGTGTGCAGCATCTGAACCTTTTACACCATCAACACGTTTTACCCATGGTACCATGTTTGAGATTTGTGTCCAAAACTCTTCTCGTTTGGGCTCATAATAGGTGAGAAATATGCAGTCTAAATCTGCTACATCAACCTTTTGCATCTCTTGCCTCTTGCATTGCTATTTTATCTTCGTGTGTAAGATCCATGTCTGGGTTTAAATTTTCAACAGTTGTGTTAAAACTAAAACTCCAGCGTTCTCCTGTGCTGCGGAAAGGATACACTTCATGTAGTAACCAAGCAGGAAAGAAATAGATCACACCAGCTTCTGGTTTTATACGCATCACATTAGTCATTAAGTTTTGGCTGTTTCCATTCATAAAAGCAATCATGCCTGCACTAGGATCATGATCTTCACGTTGCCATTCTTCTTCAATGTTGTCTGGCAAACGTAGGTAACCAACACCACTGATTAGTCCTGTGTGAGTGTGCATTGGATTAAAATCACCTGCTACACTGATATTTCCCCAACTTTGGTGTATTGCACAAGTCAGGCTCATGTCATTGATTCTTGAATCAACAATTGCAATGTGTTCATCAGTGGCACTACGTTTTAAATTTTCCCATTGTACACTTCTACTGTATTTGTATAATTCAGCACTTCCGTCTGCAAGTAACTGTATAAAACGTTCTGCTTGTTCTGCATTCAGCACTTTATCATCAATAGTAAATTCACGACTCATATTACCTGCTAGATTCATGCTGTGATCTGTGGCTTCACCATTTCTTTCAAATAAATTTATTAGATCTGCTTGTGTCTGTTGTGGTATTTCTGCTTTTACAATACAGGGTCCAAATGGTCTCATTACAGAAACAGCCGCGCCTGAGGCAACATCTTTGATTGCTTGCATAATTATTCCTCGATTTCTTGTTTACAAAAATATGGATTGTTGTTTACCAGCACACCAACTGCTGGTTTGTGATACACATGTACACTGGTGTCGATTTCTACCAGTTTGCCATCTACGACTCGGTGTCCTGGGCGTTTGGCAAACCATTCTTCTACACATATATATCTCTGTTGCCAAACTTCATCTGGTTGTGCAGTTATTTTATCACTGGTAAGTTCACCTGCGTCATTGTAGGTGATTCTAAATTCTAAAGCATACTTGTTATTAAAACTCATAGTGTGCAATCAACTCAGGTGTGCAAAAGTCTTTTTGGTAGTAATGAAAGGGGTACTGTTGTGCAACTCCGCCTACAAACAAGTTGTGTTCATTATCAATGTGCCACTGCACTGCATCGCGCCAGTCCATGTGCGACTTCCAACCATTTATGGCACCTTTCATGTGTGTAAAAGTTGGGTAGTCCAATGGAAGGCTGCAAGGAATATCTAGAAGTGCTGCAGTAACACCAAAACAAACATCTGTGTCAACACTAGGATAGTTGCTGCCAACAAGCACCCTGTCGCGATATATATCCCAGTTTTGATAAACGGATCGTGCTGTATCGAAAAACGTTTTGCTGTGCTGTGAGTAACGAAAATACACGCACCCATTGTAAGCATCAACCAAATCATTGGCATCGAAATAACGCCTGTAAAATCTACTGTCACTGATTTCTCCTTTGTAGTTTCTAACACATGTGGTCAGCGCCACATCACTTGTTCTGCATGCATCCCACCAATGATCTATGCTGCGTGGTACTAACATATCACACTCTAGTTTGAATGTTTCTTTGTACGGTGTTAGTTCCCAAGCAAGACATTCACTGTAGAATGGCGGTGTTTCTGGTATCTCAATAACATGATCAAACACATCACGTTGTGCATCTGACAGTTTTGTGCCTTGTGTAATCACAACACTAAAGTTGTTGATGTTGCAACTGCGCTTCACACTCAGTGCCAGCATGTAAGCCATGTTAACATAGTCAACACTTTCAGTGTTGTGTGCAAAAGTCAAAAACCCTTGTCCGTCCTTAGGCTGCAAGTTTCCAAAGTCCTTCTAGTATCTGTTCATCCTGCAAGCAACGTTTATTCATGCAGTGTAGATTTGTGTCTTGTATGCGCATAGCATTGTGCTTTGTACCATGCCTATAACGTATCAACAGTTGATTGTCTTGTACATCATATATGGTATCTTCTGTGCCCAGACTGCACAGTGCATGGTCAAATGTATTTGCACTGTTTGTATAACCATTCATCAGTTGGTGTGCTATTGTGAGTGCAAAGTCATTGCGATATTTGCCGCCTATAAAGCCATACAGTTTGCTGTAGTAACCCCAACTGTTTTGTATCATCTTCATAGTTTCAAAGATGTTGTGTGCCAGTTCTGTTTTACGAAAGTACACCACAGTTGCCCACAACATGTTCAATCCATTGCGAGTCATGTGTGTTTCATTGTTAAGTGTATCTGTTTGTGTAACATCCCAAGCAGTATCATAACACAAAAACTCATTGGCACTGCCAAATACACCTGCTAGGCTATTGTTAAATGTAAGATAGTCTACATCTATCAACAGTGTCTCTTCAAATGGTGAGATGTCAAATGCAAGTGGCCTATCACTGTTGTGCCATTGTACAGTTTCTACACTGCCATCGTCCCAACGAAATGCCCGCACATTGCCTTGTGTAGGCTTTGGATTGATGTGTATGTGTGTGGGTATGTTTAGATGTTTCATGACCAAACTGGCTGCCAAATTGGACATGCCAATGTAGTCAATTGAGTCATGCTCAGTTGCTAAAAGTAGACAGCCTTGACTCACAGTTCCTCCGCAATACCCAATACTTCTGCAGCACCTAGTGCGTATGCAGTGTACATAACAAATATACCTGCAAGGTCATCCATTACATAACCTGCACTCCAAAGTAAATAACAGCCTACCAAACGTAGCGCACTTTTTACAAGACTAATGTAAAAATGCTTCTTGCTGGGATCAACTGGTTCCATTATTTGTTCTCCACAAGAGGAATAGTGCTTTTACTATCGTTGTAATCATTGCTTGTATAGGTTCTAGAAGCAGTTTCTATAACCATTATTCCATCTTTATAACGATATGTTACTAACTCGCGTCTTACTACACCTTCTAAATCTATGTCAAATTCTGATTGAAATGGGCCGTCGCTCATAATTGTTCTACCTTTCTTACACATTTAAGTTCTTGATATTGATTGTGCCAATCGTTAAGCACTTCCTGCCAACGCTGTTCACTGTGTTCTAGCAGTTGTGCCACATCTACTTGCACAGGATTTCCATAACTGTCCACCAGAACACATTGATCCGCTGTGGTTGTACGCAAGTACACCAACAGTGTCATGTCCACTGTGAACAGTCCGCCATTGTGTGGCACAGTCAATCTTGCTTGTTGTGATTCATGCAGTGTCAGTCGTTGACGATTCCAGTCAAGACGCTGCTTTGCAAATTGTTCTAAGTTTTCCATGTACTCATTATAACAGGACCCCAAGGTCCTGTCAAGTAATTTATATGTGTGTTATTCTTATGCGTGTGAGTTAACAGTGGTTGCCCAAACAGGTGTACCCCATGTGTCTGCAAGGTATGTGGTTGCTGGTGGTGACCAACTGAATGTTGTGATTTTTGTACCATCAACTTGATCAAGCACGTTGTAGATGTTTTTGTTGAATGATGTTTGATCTGCAGCGGCATCAGCCCATTTAGCAGTCAATGTCATAACAGTTGAACTGCCTGCTGCTGCATCTAAACTAACATCAAGTGAAATAAAACTTGCTGTATAAGGTGCACTGTCTTCGAACTGCTTGAACACTGTAACTGGACTTGTTGTCATGTCATAAAATCCACTATTAGTGTTGTTTGTATCTGTACTACCGGTGCCACCTGACTTACCACTGGTGTTGGCAAAAATTTGATATGTACCGCATGCTGTTGCCAGTGCTACCCAGTTGTCCAATTTACTATCACTGGTACCACCAGTCAATGACCAACTACACTCAACTTTACCGCCTGCATTCCAACCATATCGCATTTGGTTTGCACTTGCAAATGTAAGTGTGTCTGTTTGTGTAATTGTGCCTGTTAGTACATCAGTGCTTTCTGCAGTGTCTGTGACTGCTGTGCCAAAGCCTGCAGCATTTGTTGCAGTTGCGGCACTGGCGTCGATTGTGCCAATGTCTGCTGCAAGTGTTGCAAGTACACTGATTGTATCACCTGCACTTGGATTTGTTACTGTATCAATTGTAATACTGGAATCATTACCTTGGTGATCACTGATACTACGAATTCTGTTGAGCAGTGTTGACCACTGTGAAGCAGTGATAGTATTACCAGCACTAACAGCACTTACTGTTGTACTTTGACCAAATCCTCTAACACCACTGCCGGTGCCCCAAATTGCGTTAACACTGGTTGCAAAACCATTGTAGTGATCGTCTAGTATTGTATCACCAGTTGAATATGCCATTTAGTTTTCTCCGATTAATTAATAGTAACAAAGGCTTCGACGGTGCCTTCTTCCATTGTTGTTTTTGAATCAAGTGATCTGCCAATAACATTGAATGAAGTAATTTCTGAAGAAGTAGCAGATCTTGCTAGGCCATTGCCTGCGCTTACAAGTCTATCACCCTTATTTACCATTCCAATAACTCTGACTGGTACACGCCCTGCTACAGCAACTGGCTGACCATTATCTAAAGTACTGTTCATCAAGTATGCTGGTTGTGTACTGATAACACCAAATACATCTTCAGCAAGTTCTTCATTTGCTGCTGTAATTTCTGCCACACCACCAAGTGCAACAATTGTGCCTGGTACATACTGAGTGTCAGGAGAAAACATTTCCGCGACGTCAGCGTATTGTGCTGAAGTTGATTCACCGTGAATGGTTGCAAATGGTGCTGAACTTGTGCCCAAGTCTCTGGTACCGCTACCATCTGGACGTAGTACACCTTGAATTTGTATACTACCATTTGCAAGTAATGGACTAGTAGCACCACCGGAACTGATACTGTTATCAACATACTGTTTGGTAGCAATACCCAAGTTAGCACTTGGATCACCTGCTACTGTAACTCTTGCTGTTGCACCATCAATGGTCATTGCAACTGTGTCACTGCCACCATCGTTAACATTAAAGATAACATCACCATCTGTGGTCACGTTTTTGACAGTTACATCACTGCCACTTACACTTACTGTCAAGTCTTGGTCAACACCAACGCTTAGACCTGTGTCGTTTAGAACACCTAGTGTGCCGCTTGTTGTGTCATTGGCATTACTACGCAAGTAGTTTGCTGCTGCCACACCACCAAGTGCATCACTGTCTGTTGATGTGCCATGCAGTTTAGCGCCACTTACTGTGCTTGAAAGTTGAATGCCCGGGCTAATAGTAGTAAAGCCAGCAATTGCACTTTGTGGAGTGAACTGTGTGTCTTTGCTGACTGTGCCAACTACTGTACCACCTGCATATAGTTTTACAACAACATGATCTGTTGCGCCACTGTCTGTAACTGTTTCAACAATAGCACCTGATGTTCCTTGTGCTGCAGTAAATGTTGGGCCTACTGTAACAAATGAACTGCCATTGTAAACTTTTAACTGTCCGTTTGTGGTATCCCACCAAAGACTGCCTGTTACATTGTTGCTAGGTTGACTACTACTTGCTGTTGCTGCACTAATCACTACAAAAGCACTACCGTTGTAAACTTTGAGTAAAGTATTTGTTGTATCCCACCACAATTGACCTGCTAGTGGTGCGGTTGGTGCACTGGTATTAGCAAAATTTTCTAATAATTTAACAGTATTTTCGTTTAGAAACTCACCGTAACCTGCATAGTTTTTACCTACAAGGACTAGGTCAGTTGAGGTATCAATTGTACCGTCTGCTACTGTTGCTAATACAGCACCGTTGGTTTTATTAACTGTATATGCCATGTTTTTTTAACTCCACATTCTTATATATTATTTATGACTCCAATAAAACTATACATTAAACGGCACTGAGATTAGTCAGTGTTTGAATGCGTATTGTATAATCTATTTGAATCAATCTGTTCAAACTTTTTTGTACAGGGTGAAAAACAACATGCGTAAGCAGTTTTCCAGTATTCACTGTTCCAACCCAGCTCTTCAATCCCAACTCATCAAAAGTATAGGTTTCGTTAAAGTTACTGGTATTATCAAATGCTTGTTGTCCACTAGGTTCACCAAAATCAAGCAAACAACTAACAACTATATCTGTGTAGATATCACCTGCTACATGATTTACTGCTAGTTTGTTACGACCTGGGTCTGTGTTAAGACTACTGCTGTCATCAACTACTTTGTAATATGTTTGATTGTACAAACTTGCATTTGCACCACTGCTGTTTGCTGGCAAGTATGTGATAACGCCTGTTGGATCAACACTGGTACCACCGTTGCCAAAAGCCATTTCATGTACAAAGCCTGTGGTTTTGTTTGCAACACTCAGTGCAAGTGCCTCACTCATATTTTCGTAATGAATAGCGTTGCGTTTGTTGACAATGTCTTCGCCAGTTTCAGGATCAAATATTCTGATATGGCCTTCCATCATTACACCACCGTTTTCTTTTAATGGTGTTTGTGGTTTTTCGTTTTTTGGTTGCATATTTTTACCTTGTTTTGACATTATACTACACTTTCAACAAACATTCAATAAGTTTTTCTGCTGTGTTGCTGCTTGATTCTAGCGCAATTCCTACAATAGGTCCTGTTGCATCTGCTGTTGCTACGCCACCATCTGCTGCAAAAACAGCCTGTCCTTTATTTACCGCGCCTACAACACGCACAGGAACACGACCTGCAAGAGCAACTGCTTCACCTTCTGCAGCACTATTCATCAAATAAGCAGGAGCAGTTGATATCACACCTGCAAGATACTGTGTGTTGTGATTTGCTACAGTAATTTCTTGTGTGCCGCCGATGGTTACAACTGTGCCTGGTGAATAATCTACATCTGGTTTATAAATTTCTGCCAAGTCAGCATATTGTGCGCTTGTTGCAACACCACTAAATGTAGTTGCACCCAGTGTACCATTAGAACTATTATATGTCAGAACGCTGTCTGTTTTTGCACCCAAGTTCCCTGTTGCTGCTGTGACAAAAGTTGGGAAGCATGTGGTATCTGTGCCTTCGTCTGCTACTGTTATTGTTGTTGCTATTGCCGCTGTGCCTGTTGTATCTGCATTTTCTAATGCTAATGTACCCGCGGCTGCTGGCAAAGTTACTGTAACGTCTGCTGTACTAGCAGGCCCTATAAGTGTAACTGCATTAGTTCCGTTGTCGCTATCTTCAAAGAACTTTAAGAAACCAGCACTGGTTGCTCCATTCTTAAGATCACCGCCTGCATTTATTGTAGGTGTTGTAATCACTGGAGTCGTTAGTGTTTTATTTGTAAGTGTGTCTGTAGTTGCTTTACCAACTAGTGTGTCTGCTGCAGCAGGAAGTAGAACTGTTACATCTGCTGTGCTTGCTGCACCTTGTAATGTAACTCCATTTGTTCCGTTATCTGTTCCTTCAAGAAACTTAATACTGCCACCTGCACTGTTACTTGCAGCACCCATTACAAAACTATGTCCTGTTGCAGTTGTTGTAGTTGCTGCTAAAGAAGTTATGCGATCTGTACCATCTACATTTGTGACTATGCTTCCTGTGCCACTGTCAGTGACTTCAACTTTACTATTGCCTTCGTTAATTTTATCTGAACTTAAACTAGAAACAGATGAATCGACATATGCTTTGGTTGCAGCATGTTGGTTAGCAGTAGGATCCGCCACATTGGTAATCTGATTGTCACTTACATTTATGCTTCCTGTGCCGTTTGCATCAAGTGTAAGATCCGCATTACTTACATCACTTTCTATTTTGTTACCGCTTATTTTAATTTGATCAATGTCAGCACTACCACCAATTACAATACTGCTAGGTAATCCTATAGTAAATGTGCCTGAACTTTCACCAACTGTAATTTCGTTTGAAGTGCCTTGGAATGAAACTGTACCACCTAAGTTGGCAACAGTTGAATTACCACCAACTCTTGCAAAAGTGATCCCACGTGTGTCTACATAGTTTTTAGTTGCGGCGTCTTGTGCGCTTGCAGGATCAGTAACGTTAACCAGTTTGTTACTGTTCATATCAATATTACTATCAACTTCAACAACGCCTGTGCCACTTGTAAGTAGTACTAGGTTGGCATTTGTTGTATTAGTAGAAATATTGTTACCGCTAATTGTAACTTCATCAATAGTAACACTTGTTGCACCAGTTACAACGCCAGCATCAATTACTATGGTGCTATCTAAAACAATTTGTTGCCCTGCTAAAGGTGTAATATTTAAATCTGTACCAGCAGTACTGCTAATTGTATTTCCGTTTATATTAATATTATCCACTTGCAGTGCAGTCAATGTGCCTAAACTTGTTACGTTTGTTTGTGCTGCAGTTGCTAGTGTGCCTGTAATAGCACCTGATGCAGTCAATGCACCATCTATACTTACGATACCTGTACCGTTAGGCTTTAATACTATGTTTGAATTTGTACTGATATTTTCAATACTGTCGCCGCTAATTTTGATGTTGCCAAATTCTGGTGCACTCACTGTGTTGATTGTGAGTGCGTCTGTGCTTTGTGTGATGCTTAGATTGTCACCATGATTTATGGTTCTAAAGTTTAATACCACACCACTTTTGTCTTTGAATAGTTCGTTAAAACCTCCAACATTTGCAACTCTGTTTGCTTCACCACCTGCGGCACCTGGTGCTTCTCTAGATTCCCATTGACTACCTGTCCATGTCAACACATGGTTTGTGGTTGGTGAACTATAAGTAACATCATTGAGATCTGTTAGGTTGGCTGCTGCAATTCTTGCATCAGCTCTTGCATTTGTGTAATAAAGATTTGTTTGCTCGGGTAAATCTGCTGTGCTGACTTGGTTTGCACCAGTACCAAAGTCAATCATTGTGTCTTTGATTGCATCGTTGCCGATACTGATTGCACCACTTGACAGTGTGATGCCAGAGCCTGCACTGATGTGTGCTCTAACTTCTGCTGCACTAGGACCTGTGTATGTAATAACACCGGTGCTGCTGTTGTATGCAAGACTGCCATCTCCGCCTGCATCAGTGACACTGATTGCACTTCTAGCATTTGCATTGGTAAAATACTTATTGGTAGAACCTTCAGTGATGTTATCTGAGTCAAGTGTGATGGCATTGTCTAGCGCACTGGATGTTGTAACACCGTTTACATTTTTAATGTGTGCATTTTCAAGTGTGGTGGCGCGAGCATTAAGCTCACTAAAGTTTCCGTCCAATTCGGTAAACGTAAGTGGTACGCTTTTGCTGCTTCTAAGAATGATTGCCATTGTGTTCTACCTTTAACATATTTATTACCTTAAATCAGTTGTTCTTCCACATAACCTTCTTCCACATAACCATCTGTGATGTATTTTGGACTGTCAAGTTCTTTGGTGTAATTTTGTACAATTGCTATACATGATTTGAGATACTTTGCATTGACTGTGGTACTTGCTTGTATGCCCAACCCATTTGCTGGTGTACCTGTGCCTAGATCATACCAAGTTTTGGTGTGACTATCTGTTGCAGGCATTCTGCTGTCTTCACTGGCATCAATAACAGCAACACCTGCTCTGTGAATAGGTGCGTAGCGTGTGCCGCGTGTTCCACGTCTCAAATTTGTGATGTAGTTTAGTGTGGTGTTTCTTTCCCAATATGTTACACGCTCGTTACCAATAAACACCACACCTGGATATTTGCTGCTTGGTGTCACATCACTAAGTTTACTTGCATCTTCAACATAAATCTTGTCATCTGTGGTGCTGACATCTTGTGCTATAAGTGTGCTCTCATCATCACAAATTCTATAGTAGTTGTATCCTCCAAGCATGTCTTTAAATATTCTAAAGCCAACTGTTGGTTGAATAACATTTTCTGTAAATGATGTAACAATAATTTCGCTAGTATCTGTTAAAATTTGACTGGTCAAATCCAACTTGCCATTTTCATCAATATCATATTCGCCTGGATGTAATTTTACACCATCAAGTGTGACCCAAAGAAAACTGCTATTTGTAATTGCTCTATCCATAGTATATTTTGCAAGGGCAACACCCACAATGGTTGTTCCGTCAAAACCTTTTGTATCAAACGGACTTGAATCAAACAGTTCAGTAGTTGAGGCAGTGTCACTGCCCAATCCTATGAACACTTGTGTTTGTGGACGAACAGGATTGTGATTTGAGAAACTGGTCAAGTGTAATACATCACCTGTTGTGAAACTTGGTGCTGCACTTGTTAGTGTGATGGTTGTGCCATCCACCAAATACTCTGCACCTGTGCGCACACTTATGATGACTGTGTCACCTGTGCTTGGTGGATCGAAGAATGTTACAATTCTTGCACTGCTACCATCACTTGGATCTAGTGTGTAATCAATGTTTACACTCTTGTTCACTGTTGGAAACAGTGTGCTTCTGTCATCTGGTGAGATAACACTTACACGAATGTCGCCATCTAAAACTGCACCTTCACCAGCACTGGTTGGAATACTAAATGTTACAGTACTTCCGTCTGCTGTGTAATGTTTTGCATTTGTTGGACGCAATCTTTTATTATCAAGTTCTGCAACCACTGCACCTTCGTATGGCCAAACATATTCAATTTCTTTATCCAAGGTATATGTTTGAACACCACTGGTGAGTGTGATTGCTTGTGTTTGAGTATCTGTAAATGCAAATCTGCTGGCATCTTGTGAACTTGCCAACACATGAATGTGATCATCTACTGCAGGAGTTGCAGTGAGTGTGATAATAGTTCTGTTGTCTGCTTGTGTAACTGTATAATCTGTATCTTTAACTAATGTTACACCATTTTTGGAAACAAACTCTTGTACAACCTGGCTAATACCTATACCCATTATAATAAAGTTTGTGCTGCCATCGCCTGTAAAAGTTTGCTCGTGTGTTATCTTCTCACCAGTTAATCCATATCCATATGTGAATATGCCGACACCTGCAGCAGGAGCACTGCTCAATGTGATAGTACCTGCTGTTCTATTCACAGTTGCATTGTACTGCCGTTGTGTGCCTACCCAAACAAGCACAGCGTCAACATCTTCACTTGCACTAGTGTTTTTAAAACTATATGTGGTTGTGTTGCCATCGCCGACATATGCTCTTGTTACAACCTTAAATCCGTTACCATCATATTCAAAATCATCACTTGGATCTGTGTACACTTCAAGGTCAAGTGTGTCAAACACTCTGCCAGGTACAACTTCTTCAGGCGCATGACTGTTGTATACATCAACAAACTTACCGCCATCAACGTTGATATCTTCTGGGCGTGTGCCAAGTAAACTGTCGCTGAATGTGCTGCGAATGTTTGAGTCAATCAAGTTTCCAGCAAGTACTTCAAGTCCATCTGTGTCAATTTCAAAAGCATCATATCCACTGCGATCAAAACCACTACTGTCAAAACCAGGTGCTTGATCAAATCCTAATCCACTAACTCTGTTGCCTGTATAATCTGTACCAATTTGCAACAGATTCAAATCATCACCAAGCATTCCTGCATCTGGTGTGTAGTATGCTGCAATTCTATCTGCATTGCTTGCCAATGTTTCATCTGCATACACTGTCATCACTGTGGTACCGCTGGCATTTTCTGCACTGAATGTTGTACCACTAGTGAATGCAACCACCACTTTGTATACTTCTTGTATACCTGCTGCATTTTTATGTGCAACAAGATCATCTAAACTGTAAGCAGTGTTAGCAGTCCAATCTTTGACTGAGGCACTGTATGTGATTCTATCAAATTTTAGTGTAACATCAAACTCTCGAATGGCATCATTTTTCAATCTTGGAATAAGTTTTAGATCAGTTCCTGCTGCTCCACTTATTGTTATTGTAGGAATAGTGGTATAGCCACTGCCTTTGTTGGTCATGTTGACTGCAATGATTGCACTGCTATTTGAAATTGCAGTGGCAGTTGCTTGCACTCCGCCAGCAACATCTGGTGCACTGATTGTAAGGGTTGGATCTACAATATATCCAGTACCACCATTGTAGATTTCTATTTCATCAATGCGATAAGTGTAGTTTTCGCTCCATGGTACATTCAGTCCTGTGGTTCTAACAACTTCATCGCCAGCATAGTCACCACTTGGTTTTCTAAACAGTGTTAGGTCTTCGTCATAAAACGCATGTGTATCAAAGTCAGTTACATCGCCGTTAAAGTTGTCATCACCAGCAAAGCGTGTGGTATAATCACGAATTTTTGTTTTGTAAGGTTTTACTTCATTGATGAATGTTTCAACAAATTCACTGTTGTCATTGCGGAATGTTGGATACTGTGCCAAATCACGCAACTTGTGCAACACACGAATAAATGATGTCTTTAACACCCAATCTGGATGTGTTGTGCCATATTCATCTAGACTGTACTCAATCATTCTAAAGAACAATTCATTCATCAACAGTGCATTGTCATTAATGAATATATCATTCTTAACAGCACTAAACAGGTTACGCACTTCGTCGGCAGGATATTCAGTGCTTTCGGCATTGAAATCTGTATACAGTGTGGTGTTAAATTCAACAGTGCCGTTGCCAATGATTACTTCACGCCACGTACCATTGCTTTGCAACTGATAACTGCTTTCATTGCCATCATCATTGCTGAGTACTTTGGCTAGTTCGCCAACAGTGGCATCTGTGAGTGTTTCGAGATCAGTTTCCAAATCAACTTGGTATAGTGGGACTGTAAATTCATCAAAGCCTGCTGCATACCAAGTTCTGTAACTCCACTGTTCAGTTGTGGCATAAGTTTGTGTGCTGGTGCGTGTCCAAGTGTCATCACTTTGCAGTTGATAGATACTCCATCTACCATTTTGTGTGCTATCGCTGGTAACAAGTATGTTGTAACCTGTGTCAAACAGTGCAGGATTTAAATAGTCTCTTTCATCAACAGTATTGACCTTTTTATCCCATAATCCACTAACACTGGTTGGTTGTGGATCATCTGCAAACAAGAAGTTGTTTATGTTTGCTTGTCTAATTACAGGAAAGTTTGCAAACTGCTGATTACAGTAATCAACAAACACTTGCATTGCTTTGAATCTATTTTTGTAAATTGTTTGTCTAGGACGTATGCTTATACCATAACGTTCTGCAACACTTAATTCTGCAGTTGGGACTGCATTGCCTGCTTTGTCAACACCTGCACAACTGTCTACAATTTTCTCAAAAATTCTACTAGGAATCTCTTGTGTAGGATCGCCTTTACTTACCAATTCAAACTCACTGTGCAGCACGCCATCATTAGCAATTCTATCATAGTTTATGCTGATAGCAGTTTTGTTGCTGTCCAAATCTGTGTTTAGATTTACAAGATTGAATGCATCAGGTGCAACAAATTGTACATGTTTGATGTTGCTACCAATTGGATTTTCAATTGCTCTTGCCACTGCTGCTGTGCTTGTTGATCTAAATTCTAAATCAGGAACACTTTCTTTGCCTTGCACCCAGAAATAATAAAATGTTTGAGTGGTGTTGGTTAAACTGTTAACTTGTTCAGCAACACTGTAATTGGTTGTGCTACGTGGTGTGCCTTCTCCTGTGTACTGTGCAGGAAGCACATCACTTTCGACCCATTCATAAACATCAATGGTTGCGCCTGGAAACAATCTACCCCAATACTGTGTGCGATAATCAAGTTCACCTTGTTCGTATTCAATAAACAATGCGTTGTTTAGATCCCACCACACACGGCCAATGTGTTCATCATTCCACGAAGTGTATTTTGCAGGATCAAAGTCTGTAAAGTAATCAATTTCTTGTTGTGCAACACCTGCAACTTTGAGTTTGTATGGATCAAGGAAATCACAGAATGTGATAATTTCTTGTTCTTCTGTGTTGTATGTTACAACACGATTAAACAAACTGATGTCTACTTTGTCTGCTTGTGTGCGCTTTTTGACCCATCCAATGCCTGTGTCTGTGTTGAATTCATACACACTGCCTGCATCTGTTGCTGCCTCATCATCAAGTCTACTGCCAACCAATACACGTTTGTCGTTGATTGCAATTGCACTACCAAATTCATCTAGTTCATCTATTTCATTTGCTGTTAACTGTTGTTGGAACAAATACTGAGGATAGTTGGTGATGCTTTCCAGTGGAGCACTTGTAAATTCATACACATAGGCTGCGCCACTTTGTGTTTCTTTGTCAATGAACAGAGTGCCGTTGCTGTCAAATGTTGTGGCATAGGTGTTGTAATCTGGATCTATGGTGTCTGTTACTTTGTCAAATCCCACAGGCAACAATGTGCTGCTACGATCACTGCTGACCACTAGGTTTTGTGTGTTTACACCATTTGCATTGATGTGTCTATCAAATGCAACTTTTTTACCAAAGTTTTCATTTTCAAACAAACTAGGATGATTAATTTTTTGTGTTAACACAAATGGTGTCACTGCAACTTTGTCAAACAATGCACCAGTACCTGGACGTATTCTCAAGCGTTCATTTGGTGTGGTTGTTGTGGTTGAGATTGTTGCTTGATGTGTGGCAAGATTTCTATTTGTTGCACTTACACCTGCAATGTTTGCTTTTGTGACATCTGCAATAAACTGTTGTATGTTTGTGTCATCTGCACTTGCAGTCACTTCAAAATCATTGATAAAAATTGTTTCATTCTCAAAATAATCTAAACTGTGCAGTGTAGTTTCAGTGTTAACAGTGCCAAAACGTAGTCCTGTGTCTGTGAACACAAACACACTACCTGTGTTAGGATTAGTTTCATCCTCACCTGGGCAACCAATTGCAATTGAACTGCCATATGTGTTGACAGCCACATCAAATCCAAAGTTTTCTTCTGCAGTGGGCGACTCACTTACAATGTTTTGATCAATGCGTTGTGACTGTTTGTAGTTGCCTGTCCACACACGAATAATATCATCTTTGGCAGGTGCATAACTGAAAGTGATGCTGTTACCACTTCTACTGTAGTGATTGATTGTGCTTGCTACAGTTTCGCCTGCCAGTTTGACTGCAGTAACATTTACAAACTCAGTGCCATCAACTGTTACTATGACACCATCATCAATGGTGTTGGTGGTGTTGTAAGTTAGACTTGTACCATCTGCTGCGAATGCTTCAACTGTGTTGTTGTAAACATACACTTCGCCTGCGTCTGTGTACACTGTGCTTGTGCTATCAGCAATGTCTGCATATGGTGCACCAACAACAATTGTGCGTCCTGTGGCATCAATGTCTATGCTGTGACCAAATTGATCGCCTGTGTTGCTGTTAGTTGCATCAATAGTTTCAATCAATCTCCAGTGAGACTTTTGTACAATACTAATCAAACGTCCTGCTGCAGGTGCTGTAGTAAATGTTATATTTCCGCTGCTAATGGTGTAGTCAATGTTTGGAATGTAAACTGTGTTTTGATTGTCAGTTACCAACACAGTGTCTGTACCTGTTGGTATAAACCCAATTGCGTATGTTGTTGTACTGCCATCTGTTGAAACACTGCCTGTGCTTTGATCTGTTGAATCTATGTTGACTTTGCCATAAACATACACACGGCCTGTACTGCTGTTGTAACTTGGTGCACCAATGGCCATGTACTGTTCGTTGTTGCTAATGGTCACGCTGTGTCCAAAACGCTGATTTGCTGCATTAGTACACAGTGCCTGTTGAATACTTAAATCGTTGTTGTTGTCTCTGGTGTATAAAAATACTGTGCCTTGTGAACTGTTGGTTGCTGGAGCACCAACTGCATGCCATACATCTGCACTTGCAACACTATATCCATATTCATCAACAATGCTATTGTTGCTTACTACTTTTAACACACTGGCTTGTGCAAGTCTATCACCAACGTTTGTTTTGTAGTGTAAAACTCTACCTTTAACACTGTCAGGAGCACCCACAAGAGCAATGCTGCTGTCTTTAGCAATGCTGACACTTGCGCCCATGTGTCCTGCTGCAGCAATGTCTGTGCTGGTTATGACATCGTTTTGATTCCAAGGCAGTTTCTTTTCGTATGCTGCCCAGCGACCATTTTCATCACTGTCTACCCACACAAGTTCATTTGCAAAGAAACCATACAGTGGTGTATAACTGCTCAAGTCTTTTAGGTTTGTGAATCTATTGCTCACAAACTTGTATACAGGCACACTTTCAATTTCGTCTAGTGTTTCTGGAAGGTCAAAATCACTTTCAACTTGGAAACTTTGATTGCTAGTGATGCGTTGTACTTGATATACGCCACCGTATACATCATCAGTTTTAACAAGTACATAATCGTTTTCTGCCAAGTCATGATTGCTATCAAGTGTGATGTTTAACAGTCCTGTGTTGGTGGTGCTTACAGTTTTAACACTTGTTTCTGTTTCGTCAATACGGTAAACATTCCATGTGCCACTTGCTGCTCTGTCACGAGCAATCCAAACTTTGTCGCCTCTGCCAAGGTCTTGTATTTGTGTTTCTAAGTCAGTGAAGTCATCTATTACAGTATAATCAACATCATCTAATCTCACATAACCAACATGGTCTAGATCAGTTTGTCTAGTGTCAGCAGTTCTTGTTTTCCAAAGATTTTTTGTATAACCTGTTGGTGTTTTGTACAAGTCACTTGAGGTTATGCCTAAATTCTCATCACTTTCGACACTTTCGCCATCACCTAAAAATTCAATTGTCAGTGGATTGTTTGCACTGTTGCTTTCATCTACTAGTACTTCAACAACTTGATTACTGTCGTTGCTGCCATATTCACCTACACGGAAACCCCACTCTTCGTAAAAATCAATTTCTTGATTTAGATTGGTTAAATCTGCATTAATTAATTTATTGATAACATCACTGGTGCCTTTGCCTTTGAGCAGTCCTTGATAAAACTTTACTTGGCTGACATCATCCAGACCTAAGTTTTCTAGCCATTCTCTGTTGCGGAAACCAATCAATCCTTTGCCTGCAAGGTCAACACCACTTTCTACATTCAGTGTGTCAATGTCGTAAAAGTTTTCAAATTGCGCACTGCGATGTGCAGTGTTTTTTAGTAACCCACTCTTGTAGTTTGGTAGTAGATCCCAATTGTCATATTCGAATATTGGTGTGCCTGTATGATCTTGGTTGGCAACATATAATTTGTTGCGTAAACTTACATATGCACCTTTGTTGTAACTTTTATTTTCTTGCCAAATATTAAAACTGTCATCACTTACAATATATCCTGGTGCATGCAGTGTACCATTCCAGTTGCCTGTTTTTTGGCCAATTAATTTAACTCTGTCTTGTCTATTGCCCAAATTTGGTTGGTAGACTAAATCACTAAAAATAGTTTCATTGTCCAATACCAAAATGTGTTCGTACTGTATAGGGTTAAGAACAGCACTTGCCAACACAGTTTCTTCTGGGTTTACATAAATTATAGTTTCGTTATCAATGCGGCTAACTTTATAGGCTGTTTTAGCAATAGGATTTCCATTGATGTCACGCAAACTAATACTCTGACTTAAATCATCTAGTGTGGTTAGGCTGCGGTTTATTCTGATTCTATCATGCAATGGGCTCACAGTAAACACACTGCCTACTTCCCATCCTTGTTGACTCCAGAATACAAATTGTTTTGCAGTTTCAATAAAGTCCCCATCTTCGTTGTCAAATATAATGCCTTTGTTGACATAGTATCTTTGTAGACTGTTCAGAAAGTCAACAACCTGTTGCTTGGTTACCAAAACTGTGCCATATGCTACATTTACAATGTAAGGACTGTAATCATCAAACACACTAAATCCAGTGTCAGGTCCTATGCTAAATGTTCTTGTGTTCTGTGTTTTTTTGCTTGGTACAACTTTAAAGAAAGGATTTGTATTATCGTAACCACTTACCTTATATCCATTTTCAACACGAACGATGCGCACACCACTGTATACCACACGCTCCAGCGGATGACTCTTGCTTAAAAAGATATTGTAATTCTCGTCAGGAACAAATATTGTGTTGTTGCTGGTGTTTGGTGTTGCTGTTTCTGCTACGACTTTGAGTAGGTTTTTGTCAGTGTAACCACCAACAGCATAACAAAGATTAAGTTCTAGGTTACGCACTCGTGTTTCAACATCTTTGGCATTGTAATTGTTGTACACAAGCCGATTAAAAATAAATTGATTGTAGCCTTCTCTGCGACTTACTATGCCTGCGTCATCTGCAACGCCATGCAAGCAGTAGTCTGCCAAGCCTGGTCTATATGTTCTGTTTTTTTGTAGTATTTGATCAAATGCACTGTCATATGCAAACAAGTTTGTATCCCATAACAAACTGGCATACTTTGCTGGCTTGCGCAACAAACCCAAAAGTTGTGCAGCAAAAGGCCATTCACTGCTGGTTCTCCAAGCAGTTTCTTGCGGTGAATAATCTCCGAAACGCCAAGTTCCATTTGCAGTACCCACAGTCAAATCTTTACAAGCAAAATCAGCAGGTGGACGAAGTTGACCTTGTTCATCTGTTGGAATAAAATCTAACAGTTGTGGACGATTGTGATTTGCAACTGTTGTGTAATTACTGCTGATTGCATCACTGTACAACTTGCCATCACGTAGGTCTTCCCATAGTACATTGTTGCCACTTGTATAAGGACTTTCACCATAACGCTGATCCCACCAACTAGGTTTACTGTATTGTCCTAGCATTTCCCATGGAGTCAAGTGTGGTGTTTCAGTATCGTATAACCAATTGTAGATACCTCTCCAACCACCTTGCCATGCATCACCTGTGTTTTTGTTTTGACTTTGTGAGTAGTTCCATGTGAACGGATTTGTCACGCTGAAAGTGTCATTTTTACTAATATCAACACGATTCTTTTCAGCCCATGTACCATAACTGCTACGCAATATATCTAGTTCAATTTTCCTATCTGCTGTTGTGCTTCTAGCATAACCAGTCAGTACTTCTTGCCAATCAAACAAATCATTGCTGTATAAACTTTTAATGTTGTTGTATACTCTTGCTTCATACTCATAAATTATGCTGTCGCGCACATCACCAAAACCAACATAGCGTGAACCATCATGTCCTCTAACAATTGTGCGCACACCTGGATAATAAGGTATGCTTGCATCATCTTGTGCGCCATGATTTGCTTGGCTATTGGGCATGTAGAACAACTGCGGAGTGCCTATGAACCTGTGTATGTGTGCTTGACCACTACCACCAATTGAAGTGTCATATTCTTGTGCTGCTTCGTAGGTTGTGAACAGTGGATACACAAAACCCAGTCTGCCTTGACCTAACTGTGTGTATTCTGGATCAAGTGTACCATACACTTTGTATGGACCAGTGCCTGTATCTTCATAACCAAAGTTCTGTTCAAGATACACACTTGGCTCAATTGCTGGCCACAAGCCAAGTTTACTTGGAGTAGGCGGAACAAAACTACCATCTGTATCTGAATATTCAACAACAGATAAAACATCACCAACTGCTAAATCCACAGTGGTATCAAGATTTACAGCAGCAACATCTGCGTCAAATGTATAATCACGTCCATGGATGAGTTGTTGTTTTTGATTGTTACTGTTTGTAAGATACACAAGCACACTGCGTTGACTTAAATCTACAAGATCAAATTGTGTTCCAAAATCAAAAACTCTTTCTGTGGTGTTGTCAAGTGTATAATTGTATATGTTTTTTTGATTGCCCCATGCAGTCATATCACTGTAGTAAAAAGGAAATGCGTTGGTTTTACTACCTATCTGTGTTTCGAGTATTTTGTCAACACTGCCAGGTGCATCAAGCAAATCTAAATCCAACTTGTCTAAATTGTCTATTAATTTATTTTTAAATCTTGTATACTCAGCACTGCTAAACTTAATAGCATCTATAAGATTTGCTTTTTCATTTGTAAGCAAATAGAATGGAACAATTGCACCTGCACTGTGTTGTAGTATTTTACCAGCATATTGACCAACATCAATATCTCTCATGTTGTTTGCGCCAAGTATACTACCAGCCAATGCTGGAATATTTTCACCTATTTCAATAAGATGGTTTCTTGCCTGGCCCAGTGTTAAATCACTAAAGTCTGTGTTGTCTGCATTGTTTTCCAAGTTTACTGGAACTTCAAAATATCCTAATGGTGTAATATCATCACTGAATACTTTTATAATAACAACATCATCTGCTGTGGCTGCAGTGTCAAGTACCACATAGTATTTGTTGTTTTGGTTTAATACAGTATACTTGCTCGGCTCTTGGAATTTGCTGTTGATGTATACTTTTAAATTTGTACTGGTATTATTTTGGTTGGGTTGACAGCCAATTTCAAAACTGTAAAATTCATCAACTACTTCATATCTTACAACTTGAAAGCCTTTGCTTTCCACATTAACTTTACGCCAGCCGTTTTGAATACGGCGAGCACCTGTGTTGTAATCATATGCATGAGCATGTCCGCTCTTGACAATAATTTTTGTTTCTTTGCTGGTGCTTGGTTTTGTATATGTAAAAGTATCTGTTATAAAATTGTTGTCAAAAACAATGTCACCAATGTTGTTGAAGTTTTTATAACTCAATCCAAAACCCAACACACTGTCACTGGCAGCGTTGTTGTTGCGTTTGTAACTAAACAGTTTTGAACCTGCAAATGTGCTGTCAGGATATGTGGTGGTATCACTTAGACTTACATGACTTCCATTGTGTATGTCGAACACTGGATCTTGAAACAGTTGTGTCTTTTGTTGACTTTCGTTCCACACACTGTTTTTAAAGTAAAACATTTTACCTTGATTTACAGTACCAAATTTAGCAACCAAACAATCATCTTCTGTAATTGTTTCAACTGGTACCAAGTTTATAATTTTTTCTGTGCCAGCATCACCATCTTCATCGATAAAATCAACTCTGTAGATTGTTTTTCTGACATCTTCATCAGCATCTGCACTAAACACAATGCGCATTTGTGGATCAAGATCAATACCATCACTGAAATATCCTGTGGTTCCTGCCACATTACTGAGTGCATCTGTTTGTGTTATGTCAAAAATACTAACAGGTTGTTTTGCATTTATACCATGATTAAACAGGCCTAGTCCTGCACGATATTCTACAATAGGACGTTTTGCTCTTGCAGTGTAATCTACAGTCACAGTAAAATCATTGTATGCTGCGGCTGCTTCAACAACACTTTTATGGAACCATCTGTTGTAGCGACTCCAAGCATTGTTATCACGACATGCACGATTCATAAGAATATAATCAGGATCTGTTGGTGCAAACTCTGTGCCGTCAAAGTTACCTGCATCAAAACCAATGCTGTCAAAAGGTTCACTTAGACTGTTTGTAAATGTTTCTGGTGTGCTAAGATCAACTTCAGGCACCAAACAAATGCCACTGAGTTGTCCTACACCTTCAATATAATAGGTGTTGTTTTGATAACTTTCAGGTGTGACTGTGCTGTCAAATTCAATCTTTAATCCATTTGTAAACACCACCTTATTTGGCGCAGTATAATCATTCTGTCCAATGATGTCATCTGTGACATTGATTGTTTGTGCATCGCCAATGTCTACCAATACAATGCGTCCAAACATATTTTCATTTACACCATCTCTGTAGTATAAAACATCATTGTCTGCAGTGATAGGTGGAATCAGTTCTAATTTTTCGTCTGCGTTTTTGTACAATTCACGTGAACCATACTGTACACCTTGTTTTATTTTTACTTTTGTATACTGAGGAATAGTGCCAATTTGATTAAGTGTAACAGTGTCAACGCCGCTGATGCTGATTACGTTGATTTGAAATATACCATAACGTTCATCTTTTGTGAGAGCAGTTGTAGGATCAAAGGTTTCGTTATCATCGTCAAATGCTGCACTATCGAAAAGTCCGCCTTGTTCC
>Ga0181393_1000023_pt1 | contig 42919 bp, 51 predicted proteins | sample 16SPOviralmetaG_FD_130122 | JGI IMG/M metagenome (GOLD analysis project Ga0181393, IMG submission 130122) | Marine viral communities from the oligotrophic San Pedro Time Series (SPOT) site, San Pedro Channel, CA, USA - 16 SPOT_SRF_2010-10-21 | ecosystem: Environmental > Aquatic > Marine > Strait...
ATACAAGAATGTCAAGCCGAAGCACATAAATTAAAAAAACAATTAGATAGAATAACTGTTTCTCAAAATGTTTACACAAATAATCTTATAACATTATTAAAAGACAAAGAGGTAAAGGATGACCAGAGCCAGTGATCTAGCAAAACTATTAGGAGCAGGTGCTACCATCAATGATGGTACAACTATAACGACTGCTGATAATGACCCACAATTAATATTAACATCAACTGATGCTGATGCAAATAGAGGTCCCGAGCTTCATTTTGTAAGAGATAGTGCTAGTCCTGCTGATAATGATTTGTGTGGAACTATTAAAGCTTTTGGAAAAAATAGTGCAGGAGAAGATGTTCAATTAGGTGAAATTATTTTTAGAAATGAAGATGTTACAGATGGTACAGAAGATGGTCAAATAATTTTAAATATGATGAGAAATGGTGCTTCAGCACAAGTCATGAAACTAAGTTCAACAGAAACGGTTCTCAATGGAGATAGTTTAGACTTAGACTTTCGTATTGAATCAGATAATCTTACTCATGCTTTGTTTGTTAATGGTGCAGATGGTAATGTGGGTATTGGCACTAATGTATCAGGAAGAGCAGATGAAGGTGCTGATAGACTGACTATTGCAGATTCTGGACATAGTGGAATGACAATAAGAAGTGGCACAACTCATTATGGTTCTATTAACTTTTCAGATGCTACAACTGGTACTGGAACATATCAAGGCTCAATATATTATCTACATGATACAAATAAAATGGTATTGGCTAATTCTGGTATTGATATAATGACAATATTAGGTACTGACGTCTTAATAGGTTTAACTACTAGTAATAGTTCAGACGAAGCTCTACAAGTCTATAAAAATGGTAATCCTGCACTTTCTGTTGCAAGACAACAAGATGGTACTCTTGTTCATTTAAGAGTTGGTTCTGTTAATGGAGCAACACATGGGTCTATTGATATATCAGGAACAACTTGTTCTTATAATGCTTTTAGTGGTTCTCACTGGAGTAGATTATCTGATAACTCTAAACCAACTATACTCAAAGGCACAATAATTGAAACTATTGATGAGATGTGCGACTGGTATCAAGCAGAGTTTACAGTTCCAGCAACAGATGAAGAAGATGAATATACTATGAGTGAACCTATTGCATTACCAAGTGGTAAATCTGTAGGAGATACAATAACTCATACATATGAAGGAACTGATTATACTGCAACTATTGTAAAAGAAGGTGATGAAAAGCATGTTAAGTGTAAAATATCAGATACAGAAGACAGTAAGAAAGTATATGGTGTTCATAGGTCTTGGGATAATGATGACGATACAGTAAATGATATGTATGTAACTGCTGTTGGTACTCATGTAGTAAGAATCAACAAAGACGTAACTGTTTCAGCAGGTGACTTGCTTTCATCTAATGGTGACGGCACAGCTAAAGTACAAGATGATGACATCATAAGAAGCAAGACTATTGGCAAAGTGTTAACAAACATTAAACAAGAGACATATGACGATGGCAGTTATACTGTTCCTTGTGCATTGTACTGTGGGTAATTAAATGTTAGGTCACTCAGCCATTGCCGAAACTTCCATTGCAGATGTAGGTGGTCTTGTATTAGCTGGTGTGGCAGAGATGAGTGCTATATCAACTAAGACTTCTGTAGGTGTTGGTATATTAGGCGGTATAGCAGATATAAGTGGTGACTTTACACAGACATCTACTGGTACGTTTATAGGTATTACATCTGCCGAACTAAGTGTTGAGTTCACACAAAGCACAGCAGCAAATAGATTAGATGTATCTGAGATAGACTTAACAACGGAGTTTACTCAAACGTCAAATGGTATTATGATAAGGACAGGTGTTGCAAGTAAAGATCTTAACTTTACTAAGACAACAACAGGTGATTTAAAGTTTATAGAGGTTGATGCAAGTGCAACACCAGAAAGTTATACAGAAATAACACCGAGTGGCACAGAAAGTTGGACAACAATAACTCCGTCTGGAACAGAAACATGGACAGAGATAGAATTGTAAAAGTTAAACTTAACTTTTAGAGAGGCAAAAATGGCAAGTACATATACATCAAATACAGGAATAGAAAAAATTGGTTCTGGTGAACAGGCGGGTGCTTGGGGTACAACTACAAATAACAATTTTGATATAATAGATAGAGCTTTAAATGGTTCTGTTACATTAACGATTACAGGTGATACAACCCTTTCTACAACAGATGGCACTTTATCTAATGGTCAATTTAAAATTATAATATTGGCAGGATCACCCGGATCTGGATTTAACTTAACAATAGATCCTAACGATCAACAAAAATGGTATTTTATTAAGAATAGCAGTGGTCAAACAGCCACAGTAAAACAAGGCGGTGGTAGTGGTAGCACAGTTGCGGTTGCAACTGGATTAACGGCAATACTATTTGCTGACGGCACAGGTAGTAATGCTAATGTATCATCTATTGCACCAACTGATTTAGTTGCTGATCCGACTCCCCAGCTTGGAGGAAACTTGGACACCAATGGTAACGCAATATTATTTGGATCAAGTAAATGTGCAATATCACTAGATACTGGTGATAATGAATTATTATTTAAGTATAATGGCACAACAGTATTTAAGCTAGGCTCTAATGGTGCAGTAACATCTGCTAATAATGTAACAGCGTTTGGAACAAGTTTATAATGACACTACAATCTAGTGGTACAATATCATTAGCCAATTTAAGAGATGAATATAATAATGGTTCATCTGATCCTATTGTATTGAATGATTATTATAGAGGTGGCTCATTAGTTAGAGCAAATGCTGCAAATAATACAGCAACCAATTTGTCTGCTGATGTACCTACTAGTGCAAATAATAGTTCGTTATCAGTAAATGATTTTTATGGACAGACTAGAGCATTTAGAAAAACATACTCATCTACTGCTACAGATCAAAGTGGTGTAGGTGTTTTTGGTGATGACTTTGCGGTAAATTATCCAAAGCAAATAGTTATTAATTCTTCGCAAACAATAGGAGCTACAAGCACTTCCGCACCTGCTTTGAAGATAGACAGCACTGGAGCAGGCACAATTACTATAACTAACAATGGTAGCATAGAAGGTGCTGGTGGTGCGGCAGGATCAGTAGGTGGTAATGCCTTACAAGTTGATGGCAGTGTTTCTGTTGCTCTCGTAAATAATGGCACAATCAAAGCTGGTGGTGGTGGAGGTGGTGCTGGAGGCACTGGTGGTAATGGAGTATTTACAGCAAATGCTACATTCTCTAACTTAGTAGATGAAGGTGGCGGCGGCACTTCTACTCCACAAAACAATAAACCAAGTTGGTTAAATTCTATTTACACAGGCGCTGGTAACTTAGATGGTGGCGTAGGCACAGTTGTAGAAAATAGAAAATGGGGTGGTATTGGAGCGCAATTTAATAGAGGTATTAATCCATCACAGTTTGATTTTAATGCTTTGGGTGGTGCGGGAACAGGTTTATTTGGACAATGTGCAAATAGAGGTCCAATATTTGTATCTGTACAAACAAATCAAACTGGTATTTATACGGTTACTGCTGGTATTACTAGTACTTATGGTCAGGGATATGGAACACCAACTATATCAGTAAGTACAAGTACATCAAGTGCTGGAAGTTCTTTTTCAAATAGTGGTTCTGCTAATATTACTGAATCAACTACAACATATTTTACTGCTTATGGAACTACATCAAATAATAAAGATTATTATTATAATACTTTAAGCATGTCAGTTTCTGGCACCTGTACAGCAATTTCTACAGGCGGATCTGGTGGATCAGGTGGTGTAGGTCAAGGGTTTAATCAATCTGCGGGATCTGCAGGTAGCGGTTCATCTGGTTCAAATAATGCAGGATCTGGTGGCAATGGCGGAGCAGGAGGTGCTTTTGGATCAGCGGGTTCTTCTGGTTCTTCTGGTGGCAATGGTAGTGGTACATCAATAAGTTTTCCATCTTCAGCACCAACTAACGGTACAAGTGGTTCATCTGGTGGAGCATCAGGTAAATCAATACAAGGTGTCAGTAACGTTTCATCAAGTGGTAGTGGTTCTTTATCTGGGGGTACAGCATAATGCCTTTAAACAAGTTAAATTTTAAATCAGGTATAACATCAGATATAACACCGTATAGTAATGAAGGTGGTTTTGTTGATTGCGATAAAATAAGATTTAGACTTGGTTATCCTGAAAAAATGGGTGGTTGGGTAAAATATACTACTGATACATTTCAAGGCTCTGCAAGAAGACTGCATAACTGGATCGCTCTTGATGGATCTGATTTCTTAGGTCTTGGCACAGAGTTAAAATATTATATAGAAGAAGGGCAGTCATTTAATGATATAACTCCTATAAGGAACACAACATCTGCTGGTGATGTTACATTTGCGGCAACTAATGGATCAGCCGCAATAACAGTTACTGATCCCGCTCATGGTGCTAATGAAAATGATTTTGTTACATTTTCTGGTGCTGCTTCATTAGGTGGCAACATAACTGCCGCAGTATTAAATGCAGAATATAAAATTACATCTTTGATAAGCTCTAATACATACATAATAACAGCAACAGCTACTGCTAATGGATCAGATACTGGTAACGGTGGATCAAGTGTAGTTGGTGCGTATCAATTAAACACAGGATTAAACACAACTGTTGGTGGTACAGGCTGGGGTGCTGGACAATGGAGTGGTACTACAAGTAGCGCTTTATCTACACAGCTTAACGAAGCATTAGATGATAGTGAAACTGGTGTTGATGTAGACGATGAAACAGGTATGAATACAGAGGGCGATGTTATTTTGGTTGATAATGAGCTTATGCTTATATCAGCAACTGGCGATGACAACACAATGACTGTAACTCGTGGACATAGCGGCACAACAGCAGCAACTCATGCAGACAATACTGTTGTGAGGTTAGCTGTTGGTAATACAATTTCAACAGATGACTTTGTTGGCTGGGGTAGCGCAGCATCTATTACAGTTCCGGGTGCGCAAATAAGGCTGTGGTCACATGATAACTTTGGCGAAGATCTTTTACTAAATCCAAGAGATGGTGGTTTATTCTATTGGGATAGAACAGGTGGTCTAGCTGCTAGAGCAGTAGAGTTAAGTGCTAGTAGCACATACACAGGTCAAAGAAGTGTACCACAGATATGCAAACAAATAATAGTATCAGATAGTGATAGGCATGTAATAGCTTTTGGGTGCGATGGATTAGGTGCAAGTTTATCTGCAACTCAAGGCAATGGAGTGCAAGATCCTTTATTAATTAGATTCTCATCTCAAGAAAATCCTGTTGATTGGTTTCCTACAACTACAAATACAGCAGGAGATATAAGACTTGGTGGTGGTTCTGAGTTTATGCAGGCAATAGAAACAAAAGAACAAATATTAGTCTTTACCAATAAGAGTTTACATTCTATGAGATTTATTGGTCCACCATTTACATTTGGTATAAAAGAGCTTTCTAAAAATATAACTATAATGAGTCCTGCAGCAGCCATAGCTGTTGATGATAGCGTTTATTGGATGGGTGTAGATACATTTTATATGTACACAGGACAAACACAGCAAATACCATGTAGTGTCAAAGACAAAGTATTTTTAGATTTTAACTTTGAAGAGAAAGATAAGGTACATTCAGGTGTAAACTCTGAGTTTAGTGAGATAATATGGTTCTATCCTAGTGCAAGTAGTACTGAAGTAGATAGGTATATTACATATAATTATTTAGAGAATATTTGGTATTTTGGCACATTAGGAAGACAGGCGTGGCTTGATAGAGGCATTAGAACATTGCCAGTATCTACTGGAGATCAATATTTATACAATCATGAGACAGGTTTCGATGATGATGGATCAACCATGACAGCATTTGTTGAGTCAGCTCCAATGTCATTAGGAGATGCAGGCAGGCTATCTTTTGTTAATAGAATAATACCTGATGTAAATTTTAGTGGCTCTACATCTATAAACCCTACTGTAGATTTTACTGTTAAAGCCAGAACTCATTCTGGTTCAGGGTTTACACAAACAGATGATAGCAATACAACACAAAGAACCGCAACAACACCAGTAGAAGTTTATACAGAAAAATTAGATTTAAGAGTAAGAGGCAGAACATTTGCTTTAAGAGTTGAATCTACAGCACTTGGAACAAAATTTAAGTTAGGATCACCACAAATTAATGTGGTTCCAGATGGAAGAAGATAATGTTAGTTGTAAGTATACCGCAATATGTACAAGGTCTTACAAATGCAAAAGTAGATTTAACCACTACTAATTTAACTACTTTGTATACAGCGCCTACAACAGCAGATTTTAATGCATCTGTTATAAATTCTATACTTGTATCCGAAGATAGCGGTAATGCAGACACAATAACAGTAACATTAACTGACTCAAGCAATGCAGTATTTAGTTTGTTTAAAGTAAAAGCAGTGGCAGCAAATACTACAATAGAACTGTTAACAAGAGATTTAATAATACAAGAGGGTGAAATATTAAAAGTACAAGCAGCTACAGCAAACAGATTGCATGTTGTTGCTAGTGTTCAGGAGTTTGCGATACACAGAACTCCACAGAGCGCTTTATAATGACAGCATTTATGTTGGCATGCTACTTAAATGGAGTTGCAGATGGACAAATATACTTTCGATCAGCGGCAGATTGCGTTACTTTTTCTAGATATTTAAGTAAGCAAGAATATGATATGAAAGGTAAAACACAGGTTTATGATTGTATTTGTAAACTTGTGCCATTAGTAAACGAAGAGAAAGTGAGGGTATATTAATGTTAACAGCACTAATAGGGCCAGTAAGTAACTTGCTTGGCAAGTTTATAGAAGACAAAGACATGAAAAACAAGTTGGCACATGAAGTGGCAACTATGGCTGAGAATCATGCGCAGGAGCTTGCAAAGGGTCAATTAGAAATTAACAAGGCAGAAGCCACCCATAAATCAATCTTTGTTGCTGGATGGCGCCCCTTTATTGGCTGGACATGCGGTATTGCCCTATGTTGGCATTTCGTACTGGCACCTGTTACTATGTTTGTTTGTGCATATTTGACTATACAAATACCAGATTTACCAACTTTTGATATGGGATCACTTATGACTGTCTTGATGGGTATGCTCGGATTGGGCGGACTTAGAACATATGAAAAGCAGAAAGGGTTAACTAAATGAGTTTATATAGAAATATACAAGCCAAGAGAAGAAGAATAGCTGCTGGTAGTGGTGAGAAAATGCGTAAAGCTGGTGCAAAAGGAGCGCCTTCTAAAAAGAATTTTAAAAGAGCAAAGCAAACAGTTAAGAAAAAATAATGTCAGATAGACTTTTTAGGATAAGAAGAAAAATGGCAAAGAAAAAAGATCCCAAAGTAGGAACAGGTAAAAAGCCAAAAGGTTCTGGTAGACGTTTATATACCGATGAAAACCCAAAAGACACAGTGAGTATTAAGTTTGCAACACCTGCAGATGCAAGGGCTACAGTTGCTAAAGTTAAGAAAGTTAGCAAACCTTTTGCAAGAAAGATACAAATCTTGACTGTTGGAGAGCAAAGAGCAAAGGTTATGGGTAAGGCGGATGTAGCTAGTATATTTAAAAAAGGCAAAGAAAGTATTAGGAAAGCTAACAAAAAATGATTTGGACATGGTTAAGATTATCAAAGTTTTTTAATAAGATAGGCAATTATTTTTATTATAAACATGTGCAATGTGTTAAAAGAAACCAAAGGAGATAGTCGTGGATATAGAGCAACTAAGATTAGAGATAGAGGCAGACGAGGGGAACGTTCCTGAAATATACCTCGATCATTTAAAATTACCAACTTTTGGAATTGGTCACCTTGTAAAAAAGATAGATCCAGAACATGGTATGCCTGTTGGCACACCGGTAAGTAGAAAGCGTGTAAATAGCTGTTTTAATGAAGATATACAAGGAACTATAGAAGATTGCGAAAAGTTATATAAAGATTTCTATAGGTTGCCAGAGGAAGTAAAATTAATATTATGCAATATGATGTACAATCTGGGGTACACAAGGCTCTCAAAATTTAGTAAACTAAAGAAAGCTATAACTGAAAGTAATTGGGAAGAGGCATCAAAGCAGATGCATCAGTCAAAGTGGAGAACACAAGTACCAAACAGAGCAGAAAGATTAATAAGCAGAATGAAAGCAGTGGGAGCATAATATGTTATCAACAATATTAAGTTTAGCAGCGCCAGCGATATTAGGACCAGCAGGATTTGCTATATCTGGTATGACTCCAATGATGGCTAGTGCAATAGGCGGTGGAATAGGCTCATTATTACAAGGCGGTAGCACAGAAGATGCCTTGGGAGCCGCTGCTTTAGGAGGGCTTGGCGGATACTTGGGAGGTCAATTAGGTGGCGTAGGCGGTGCTACTGTTGATCCTAATTTGGCGGCAACAACTGCAACTCCATATGGATTTTCTAATGTTGCCGGAGCAGCCGGTGGCGGTGCATCAACCGCAGAAGCAATTAAGGGCGCTATACCAACAATGACATCAGGTTACGCTCCAATGGCAGAATCTGGAATTATGTCTGCATTAACTAGACCAGAGGCTATAGGTGGTGGATTGGGCGGTTTAATGGCAGATTCAATGATTAAGCCACCTGAATATGAGAAAAAAGAAAAAAGAATTTTTCCTGAAGGTATGGCCCCTGAAGATACTGTTAGATTTAAGAAAAAGCGTGATCCAAAAGATACCAGTGAATTTGACTATAACTTTGCACCAAACTACATGGCCGAAGGAGGTCCAGTAGAAGACGATATGATGGCTATGGATATGGGTCTAGGTGGCATGACAGAAGAAGGCATGAATGACAAAGAGTTAATAAGTAGTGCAATAGATGTCATACAAGGCGAAGTAACCGATCCTGATCAACAAAAAGTTATACTAGGTCAATTTGTAGCTCAGTTTGGACAAGAGGCATTACAAGATCTTATGACAAGAGTTCAGTCTGGAGATATACCATCTGGTCAACAAGAAGGGGATGGTATGGTAAGGGGTGCTGGTGATGGTATGTCTGACATGATACCTGCTTCTATGGAAGGAGATCAAGATGTATTACTTAGTGATGGTGAGTTTGTTGTTCCTGCTGACGTTGTTAGTGGCATCGGAAATGGGTCTTCAGACGCAGGTTCCAATAAACTAGAAGAAATGATGGACAGAGTAAGACAATTAAGAACTGGTGGTACTACACAACCACCTGCAGTGCCTGATGAGATGATGTTGCCTGCATGATATGCACGGCAGTTCCTCTAGAGGCGACAGATATAGTTTGGGGCGATGTTAGTGCGATGTTAAACAAAGCCATACAAACAAGTGGCGGTAAGTATCATATAGATGATATTTATAGGCATATAAAAGAAGGATACTATAATTTATGGCTAATTATAGATGAAAAGGAAGATGAAAAAGTGATAGCTGCAATAACAACTAGATTAATAGAATATCCTAACAGAAGAGCATTAGCTATGGATTGGGTAGGTGGCAAAAGAATGAGTGAATGGCTCCCTATTGCCCTAGAAAAATTTAATAGTTTTGCAAAAGATTGTGGATGTAGTCATTTAGAAGGCTATGGTAGAAAAGCATGGACTAAGGTATTAAAAAGTTATAACTGGAAACCTGAGTATATAGCATATAGAATGGAGATAGATAATGGGTAAAGGTGGATCAAGACCTCCAAGTCAACCAACGGAACAAAATATAACACAAACATCTTTGCCTGATTATTATGAGCCGTACGCTACGAGATTAATTGAAAGAGCAGAGGCGGAGTCAAAGCGTGACTATACCCCTTATGAGGGTCAAAGATTAGCTGCAGAAAATCAAGACACACAAGCATCAAGAGACTTAGCAAGGCAAGTTGCAGGGTCTCCTATTGCTGGTTTTGATACAGCAACAGCAGGTACAACGACTGCAATGAATAGAGCGTTACAGGGAACACAATACAAATCACAAGATTTTGATTCTGCACAAGCACAAAAGTATATGTCACCTTACTTGCAGAATGTATTAGATGTACAAAAACAACAAGCAGTATTGGACTTTAATAGAGGTCAAGCTGGTAGAAATGCTCAAGCTGTGCAACAAGGTGCCTTTGGTGGATCTAGACAGGGTGTGCAACAAGCTCTTGCAGGTGAAGGTTTGCAAAGACAACTTGCGGAAATACAGGCAACAGGTCAGCAAAAGGCTTTTGAAGATGCACAGCGACAATTTGGTGCAGACAGAGAGTCTAGAATGGCAGCAGAAAAACTTGGATTAGGTGCGGCTGACGCTCTTACACAACAGGGTATGCAGTTAGCTTCATTAGGAGAGAAGGCTAGAGCAGGTGATATTGAGTCTGCACAGTTGTTAGAAAAGATAGCTAAAGACAGACAGGCAAGAGATCAAGCAGGACTTGACTTAGATTACGAAGATTTTGTTAGACAAAGAGATTATCCAAGAGAGCAGTTACAGTTTTACTCTTCATTGTTAAGAGGTATACCTGTACAGCCGTCTACTGAAACAACTAAATTTCAGCAATATAATCCTGTAAAAGATTTACTTGGCACAGGTATAGCTGGTTTAGGATTATATAAAGGGATAGCAGGCTAATGATGAATTTATTACAAGTTCAAGATGATTTAAAAAATTTTTCTCAAGATCAGCTTGTTAAAGAAATGCAACAGCCTAGTGGCTCTACACCGCAATTTCTCGTTTTATCTGAATTAAATAGAAGAAAAAGAGTTAAGGGTGACTTTGAAGCTAGGCAAGCACAGCAACAACCTACAGTGGCTGAAGAAGCTGTAGCATCAGCAGGTGTGCCTCAACAAGGTATGATGGGTATGCCTGAAGCAATGGCTCCTCAAAGTGCAGTATCAGAAGGTGTGGGTACAAGCGCACCTATGAAGATGGCCTCTGGAGGACTAGCGCAGTTTGGTAATGAAATAAGAAATAGCATGGGTCAAGAGATAGATCCTTATTTAGATGGTGTGCAACAAGAAGCAGAGCAAAAGTTTAATATTGATTTAGATAATAATATGGACAGAGTGCCACCAATGATGTCTCAACCCAGACCTCATTTAGAAATGCGTCAACCTTTTATGGGAAGAATTCCTCCACCACAAATAGGTATAGGTGGTAAAGGTATGGTTAGACCTGCAGTTATGCCTTCAGTAGATTTAAGAGAACATCAGCCTATTAGTGGTCAATTAAGAAATGTACCTTTTGGTGGTCAGTCTAGAAGATTTGCAGAAGGTGGCGTTATAAAAGCACAAGATGGATTGCCAAAAGAAACAAATTATGGTGATGAGTTTTTAGAATATATTAAAGGTATGCCTCAAGCTATGCTTGATAATAAAGAAGCATTAAAAAATTTATTTGTTCCTGAAGAAGATGATACAGGCTTTACTAGTATGATGAAAGGCTCTGCAAGAAATATAGGATTAATACCTGAAGGATTTTCTAATATAGCAGAAGGCGGCTATGATTTAGCAAAAAAAGTTACAGATCCAGTTTATAATTTTTTTACACAACCCGGAAACCAAGAAGAAGAAGAGTTAGAAGATGCTAAAGATATGGATCAAGCATTAAATGATGCAGTATCTAAACAACCGGAGAAAAAAACTGAACAAAAGTTAAATTTAACTTCTAAGGACACACCATTAACTATTGAAGAAGAATTGTTAAAAAGACAAGCTGATTTAAGTAAATCAAAAGATTTTGATAAGTATATGGCATTAGCTCAAGCAGGATTAGCTATAATGGCATCTGATAAACCTACATTAGCAGGTGCTATAGGAGAAGGTGGCACAGCAGGGCTGACAGCTTTTAATGAAGCTAACAAGAGATATGAAGAAGGATTAACAGACATATTGAATGCGCGCAGCAAACTTAAACAAGCTCAAATAAAAGCAGGAACAAAAGGACAGTTAACAAGATCAAATGCATTAAGCGCAATATCTTCATATAATAATTCTATTACTGCCATAAGAAAAGAGATAGGTGATTTATCTGAACTTGCTGGTACACCCGGTGTTGATGACCAAATAAAACAATTACAACAACAAATAATTGAACTTGAAACAGAAAAGTCACAGTTGTATGATTCAGCTAAGATAAGACCTAGAAACTCAATACTTGTTAAGGATTTACCTGCGTCTCAAAAGGAAGCCTAAATGGGAATGTACTCAACTATAAGTCCTGTATCTGGAAAGTTATATGACTTTGAGATAGAGGGGGATAATCCAAACCCTGAAGAGTTTGACAAGATACAAAACTTTATATCTAACGATGGTGTCCTTGTTGAGGGCCCTGCAGAAGAAGCGGCCTCAGATGAGGAAGGTGGACTATTAACATTTGGTAAGTCTACTCTTGGAGGAGCGCTTTCTAGCTTTGCCCAAATACCCGGTGGTCTATCAGCTCTTGGAGAGTATGTTGGTGGATATGATATAGGATCTACAGACTTTGGTAAGGCTGCACAAGAATGGTCTAATGAAAAAGTAGAATCATTACAAAATACATTTGATATGAATGAAAGTGTCTCTAGTAAATCTGGACAGGCATTAGGTTCTTTATTGTCATTCTTTGTTCCGGGTACAGCTGTAGCCAAAGGTGCAAGTTTATTAGGTGGCGGAGCAAGACTGGCAGGTGCTAGTGCTTTAGGAACAATGGCTACACAAGGTGCCGCATTACAATCTGCTGATCAATTAAATAGAATGGCAAATTTTATTGAGAATGGTGGTGAAATAGATGAAGACACCAAAAGAAATGCTGTAGCATTAAGTGGATTGTTAGGAACAACAGAAGCCTTACCTTTCACTCCTATGTTTAGAACTCTTGGTACTGCCATGAAGATTCTTAAAAAAGTCCCTAAAGACGCTACAGATGCTGCATTGCTAACAATAGGCGGCAGGTTAAAAAGAGCATTTGGTGTTGGGTTAGCGGAAGGTAGCCAAGAAGTTTTTGCTGGTGTTGTTCAAGATATGATTGAAAAGGGACAATACAATCCTGATTTAGAGGTTGGTCAAAGTGCTTATGATGATGCAGTGTACGGTGGTGGAGCGGGTGCCGCATTAAATCTGGTTATTGATAGTGTAAGAGGAAGACAGTTAAACAAGTTTTATAAGAAAGAAATGCAGCTTGACGCTGATATAAAAGATTTAAATAGACAGGCATTAAAAAGAAAAGAAAACTATGACAATTACTCTAAGTCATTAAAGCCAGTTGCTGAAAACGAAGAACAAAGCCCTACTGAAAAAATAGAAAAATCAGTTGTCCCTGAGTCTATAGAAGAACTTAAGACTAAAGGTGAACAAAATGCGTCAGCTATTATGGCGGCTGCCAGAGAAACAAACCAGCCTTTCTTAGGTATATCTTTACAAAATTTACCAAAACAAGAAGCAGAGAGAATTGCTAAGCGTAGATCAATGCTCGGTATGGATCTTAGTGCGGAAGTTTCTATTGAAGAATTAAAAGATGTTATTGGTGCTAGTGCCGCGCAAAGAGAAATGGGTAAGCAAAAACCTATACTTACACAACAAAAAGAAGATGCTGAAAGCGTTAAGAATAAACAAGCAGCTATTGCAATAGAAGATCTGATTGTAAATGGCAAAATTAGCAAAAATGCATTAAAAAAATCTTTACAAAATGTTTTTGGTGACTCTGTAAAGATAACAAACGCAACTGTTGATAACTCTTTAAAATCTTTAGAGCAAGAAGGTCTTATTACTAAAGATAAAAAAGGTAGATATATTAAAGCAGATGAAAAAGTTTTGGATATCAAAGCGAAGTCAGATGCTATAAATCAAAGAGCTAAAGAAATACTTAATCTTCAAAGCAAAACTGTATCTGAAGAAGAAAAAGATGCGCTTGCTCAAGAATATTTAAAATTAAAGGATGAGGCAGACATATTAGAAGCTGCTTCTAAGAAAGTAAAAACAGAAAAAACAGAGCAGGTAGATGCAGATAATGTTGTTCCTGATTACACATCAAAAACAAAGTCTGATCAAGCTGCAAAATCACCTTATACAGATGAGTATAAGTTAAAATTAACTTCTGTACTTAATAATTTAAAAAAACAATTAAATGATATGGGTATAGGCGATGTTAATTTACAAGGTAAATCAATTATTGCGGATGATAAAGGCAACCTTAATCCTGCTATAGAGGGTTATTTTACATCAACTCCTGATGGTAAGCGTATTATTGGCTTGGCTATGGACTTATATGATCCAAATCTTACAGAGGCACAACTAACAAAGAAATTATCTGGTGTTTTAAACCACGAAATAATACATGCCTTAAGAGATATGGGTGCCATTACTGATGCTGATTATGCTATTTTAGTTACAGCGGCTACAAAAAGAAAATATGTAGTAGAAGTTAACGGAAAATTTGAGACAAAAGAATACACATATATGGAAAGAGCTACAGCCATATATAGAAATCAAGAAGGCATGACTGAGGAAGGGTTGCAAGAAGAAGCTGTTGCAGAAATGTTTAGAGACTATGCAAATGGCAGATTTAAAGTAGTTGGCAAGCCTAAAGGTTTATTTGACAGAATAGTTAGAATTATAAAAGCTATATTTACAAGTAATTATGATGCTGGATTTACTAAGTCTAATCAAATATTTGCTAATATTGCTTCTAGTAAGACAGAAACAGAGATTAAAAAGAGGCAAACCACTCCAAAAGCTGCCAAAAGTAATGAAAAGTTCTCTACTGCTGGTGTTGTTGCCGGGTACATAAGACCTGAGCTAGGTAATATAGAAAGAATAAAGCAATCATTTACAGACGTTACTGCTAGACTAGACGCACTCCAGAAATCAGCAAAAAGATTATCAGAAGGTAAAATTACATATGAGCAGTATGATAAGTTAGTAAATAAAGTAAAGCCGATAGTGCCGTATGAAACTGTACCGGCACCTGCAACAGTTGAAGAGATGCGTTTTGCACTGACTGATAAACAAGCAGAAAAAATAAATGCTTTGGATAATGTTCCAGAAGGAACTGAAGTACAGTTAAGATTAGATATCCCAGCTTATACAAGAAAAGGGGTTTGGGTTCCGACAATACATGGCTCTGCTGAAACTGTAAGACTAGGATTATCTAAGAATAAAGATGCCCCAATATCACATGACAGTGTAGCAATAGTAAATAATGCAAATTTTTTAATGGGAACCGCAAAAGAAGAAAAGGGTTTAAAGGTAGCTATGGGTGGGGCAAAGAGTCCTTTTGCTACCATAGAAGGTAACTTAGAGAAAACTACGCCTGATGCAGCTCATGCAGAGGCTGTAGCGGCTATGAACGACCCGTCATATGTTCAGGTTGGATATGATCCTGAAAGACATTCATATTTTTATGACAGAATGACTACTCAGCCTGTTGCTTCTGCGGACCGTGTTATACAGGTCGGCCCATTAGTTATGGCTAGAAACCCTGTATTTGAAGGTAAGTCTAATTTTAAATATTCTAAGATATCAGAAACATCTGAGGGATTTGAAAATAGGTTAATAGGTTTTATAAAAGACAATCCTGATGGTTTCACAATAGATCCTGATACATTTATTATTCCTAATAAAGGCAAGGCGGTTGCTCCAGTTAAGGCTGCTGAGATCGTAACAAGACCTGAATTAATCACACCTAGTCTAATAAGAGATTTTGCTAGGAATGTGCAGATAATGACCAAAATAGTTGGTGGAGCAAGTTTAGATAATAAAGTTTATGCAGGTGGATGGTTAAATAAAAAGACAGAAGATAATCCTGATGGTGATGGTTTGTTTTATCTAGATGCAACTATGGTTATTGAAGACCCTAGAGATGCATTATATACTGCAGAAGCAGGAAATCAGTTAGCAATTTTTGACTTAGGAGAGTTCTATGAAACAAAAACCGAAGAAGGAATCCGAAGACTCAAACAAGATCGTACTTACAGTAGCGACCGCAGAGCAAGAATTGGATCAAATATACGACAATATAGTCAAGAATTTGTTGAGGCAAGGCGTGAAGATCCATCCGGACAAAGAATAAAATATTCTACAATAAGCCAAAACCCAATAGAACTAGCTACTGAAAGACTCGGCCCGAATGGCAAGCCTCTCATAGAGTTCACTGTTGCAAATCAATATACCACAGGAATGATTGATCCTTTTACAGAACCAAAGGAAGGTCAAGAGCCAAAAACTGGTGTTTTTAATGTTCAGCCAGAATATCAAACTGATCCAGAAAAAGCCACAGAAGCTAAAGCAAATAATGTTCTTGTAGCTCATGCCCCATTAAATCATGCCAAAGCTAAGGGATACGAAGTTTTTGCGGGTAATGCTGCTACGTTTGATATATTTTCTGATGACCCAGCTATAGCAGAAAAAGCACAAGAAGATGTAGCGACTATGATGGCAGCTGAAGGATTTGCGGCACATAATCAAGATCAAAGCGCTTTAGGGTGGTATGACAGAACATTAAAAGCTGCTAAAGCATTACTGCAAGACCCTGACGTTGGTCTTTATCAAGATATAGCAAAGAATGTTGATAATAGATTAGCATTTGATTGGGCATTAAGTGTTACATCTAATGGTATTGGTGCTGTTCCTAATTTTGGTTATGCAGGTAAAATTTATGATGCTTGGGTTAATTCAAGTGAAGTTGTTGAAGATAGAAGGTTTCCAATACAAGGTTGGGGAGATTCTGCCAAATCAATGGAAAATTCTTTTGCATTTTATAATGCGTTAAAGAATCAAGGTCAAAGTTCTGAGCAAATATATGAGCTTATGAATATGAAGACTACTCCTGCCAAGTTAAGGCAAGACCCTAGAATAAAAGGTTTGTTATTAACTATTCCTAGAGAAATAGCTAAAAAAAGATCAACAGTTAAAAATCCAGTAGGTACTGAGATTCCTTATAAAGTACCTGCTTCTGAGTACTCAACAACTGAAGTTACGGGATCATATGTTATTGGTGCTAAGATAGGAGAAGGATTTTTTCAAAATCTTAGTGGCAACTATGATGCTTTGACTATGGATATGTGGTTTATGAGAATGTTTAATAGACTTATAGGTAGACCTTTTCAAAAACCAAGAAAACAAGTAACATTAGATGCTAATTTTGATAGAGTTTTAAATAATTTACAGGGTATAAGCACAAGAAAAAATAAAACTTTATATGCAGATCCGTTAAATGAATTTGACATAAATGAAATTGAATATGCCATGAAAACTATGGGCATAGATAATGTTACAAGAGGCAATGCTCTTGAGTTTTCTAAAGTATTAAGTGATAATTTTCAAACTAAATTTGGAAGTAAAGAGTTTGAAGGTAATAGACCAGTAAAAACAGAAATGCAAAAAGCTGCAGAAAGACTTGTGGCAAATCATGAAAATCAATTACAAGAAGACCCTACAAATGGTGGAGAAAGACTTGTTATAAGAAAAATAACTAATAGAGCCAGAGAAATATTAAAAGATGGATCTGGTGGTAAAATAGACCTAACTATGGCTGACTTTCAAGCACAGCAATGGTTTGCAGAAAAAAGATTTTGGTTTGCATCTGGTGTTAGAAAAGGTCAAGGAGATGACAACGACTACTTAGATGGAGCTATACAATTATTAAAAGAAAGAGGAGTAAGCAATGAAAGAATCGCAGACGCAATCACTAGGATCGCCCCAGCAGAGCGAGGCAGACTCTTTAGTGTCTCAGGTTCCCTTAGACCAGATGGACAACTTCGCAAAGGCGATGATAGAGATTCTGCAGGAGAGCAAGGAACAAACAAAACAGACGTAGAAACTGATCCATTTGAAGGTTTGCCAAGATCAGAGGCGGCTGTTTTAGAAGAAGATGCTTTAGATATGAAGTATTCTATGATTGGAAGACCTGCTTCTTTAGACGACCCTAAGAGTTTTGTTATGTTGCCACAAAGTCAATTAAAGAAAACTACTACAGGTCTTGGTGGTTACGACATAAAAGCATACTACAAATATGGCAATCCTTTTACTTATGGAATGGCTCAATCTATGAATGGCACAAACAACTATGTTGTTATGCCTAGAGGAGAACATTTTGAGTTAGCTAATAGAAAAGGCAAGTATGGTGGCTATGGTTACGAGCATATGTTTGGAGATAGATTTGATGACATAGGCGTAAAGCTGCCTACTCATGCAGAGACTATACTAAAGTATCATGATGTAAGAAATAATGACCCTCTAGAATTAGTTTATTCTATGCTTAATGAGTATAGTGATTATTTAAGAGACTCTAGAAATACAAATACTATTAAAAGAATTAAAGATTATGGCATTAGAGTGTTTCCTGATGGTGGTGTAGGCAATAATGATATTAGAATTGAGTGGGATAATGCACCACTAAAGACACAAGAACGCATGATACCTGATGCAAATGGTAAGTTTCCTGATGGATCTACCATGAGTAAAGATAAGTATGGTAGGAGATGGACTAGAGATAATCCAAGACCTTCAAACAAGGCTCCTCAAGAAAGAACTCTAGTTATGTCTTTGAAATATGAACCACAAGGGTTTAAAGCTGTAAAAAGAGTTAAGCCAAAGAACTTTACTGCTAATGTAAGACAAGTATTTGCGCCAAAAGAGTTTGAGTGGAGACCTTTATATCAAGTTAGGACTACATTTTCTAAGCCACAGAACACAGCGGCTAAACAAAGGTTTCAGTTTTCTAGTATTAGTGCCAACCCAACACAAACAACAAGCCCTAATTCTGCTGAACTTTTAGAAGATATAAGGGTAAAAAGACTTAAACTTAAATATGACAACTTATCTAGATTTATAGCTAAAGGCTTAGGTGTATTTATGGAGCCAGACCTTGCAAAGGCAAGGGCGCAAAGAATATTAACATACTTTCAAGATGCTATGTTACCTGTGGGTGCTATGATGGATGAGCTACGAAAGAATGGTTTCACAATTACAGATGCTATGGATACATATATGCAAGAGTCAGTGTATCAAGGAATAGTAGGAGATAAGGTTACACAAGTCCAAGAAGAGTTATTTCAACCTATGGTTGATACAATGGACACATTAAATATTAGTGAAGATAAAATACAAGAGTTAAGAGATATTAAGGGTGCTGGTGGCTCCCCGGGTTTTTTTGAAAGCGTAGAAAAAGATTATATTAGTAAAAAGTTAGCTATGACAGATGCGGTCTTGTATGCATTTCATGCCAAACAAAGAAATGCTTATCTTAGAAATAAATCAGCAGGTGAAACTCAGTCTGGATCAGGTATGACTGATCAACAAGCTGATGAAATTATTGCATGGCATGCAAGTTTAGAACAAGCAGAAATGGCAAAATTTGATGAGTTAAGGGAGTTTGCTAGAAGAATAAATGAAGACACAATAGACAGACGTATAGAGGCAGGTTTATTACCGGCAGATGCAAGAGACCCTAACAGAGACCCGCCTATAATTATATATCAGGATGGTTCTTATGTACCGTTACAAGGAGACAGCGACATAGAAGTTGAGTCTATGTTAGAAAGCACATACGGAAGAAAAAGAGTTTATACTAATTTCTTTGGTGCAACTGGCAGGGAGGATAAAAGAGCAACTGGCAGAGCCGCTGTAAATGATTATGCTGAAAATTTAACTGCATCTTTGATGGCACAAAATAATAACTCAATAGATAGGGCTGAAAGAAATAAAGTTGGTCAATCGTTTGCTCGCCTTCTTGAGGGCCAAGAAGAACAACCTGATGGAACTACAGCTATTAACGCATCTTTAAAAAAAGAAATGGAAAAGATTGGTTTAGATGTAACAAACAAAACACCTGTTCAAAGAAGAGATATGGGTATTAAATCTGATAATGAGTTTAAATATAAAGAAAACGGAACAGAAAGAGTTATATTTATTAAAGATCCAAGAATAGCAAAAGCTATGAACGGAGCATTAACACCTCAACAAAACAACTTTCTTGTCAGAGGTATGGGTAAGTTTAATAGATTTCTTTCTGCAGTTAATACAACATATAACCCTTCATTCGTAATACCTAACTTCTTTAGAGATTTAGAGACAGCAGGTATAAACATGCAAGAATATGATGAAAAAGGTATGACTGCTGAGGTTATTAAAGGAACTCCATCTGCCGTTAAAGGCATAGCACAGTTGTTAGGCGTTCCTTTTCTAGATAAAAATGCACCTAATCAATGGTCAGATATATACAAGGAGTTTGTTTCTGCTGGTGGTAAGAATGCCACCAACCAAATGAGTGACGTAAAAGATCAAATAGACAATATAGGAAGCATTTTAGGAGATGTAGCTGATAGCGGTATAAAACAAAAGCTAGGGCTAAATAAAAATCAGTTTGCAGGTAAAAATATAAGATCAGTAATGTCTGTGCTTGATAATGCTAATACTGCAGTTGAGAACGGGGTTAGGGTTGCTTTGTATAAAGCACTTCGTGATAGAGGCGTGTCTAAGATACAGGCAGCTCAAGCAGCTAGGAACGTAACTGTTAACTTTGCCAAAGGTGGTGAGAATAAAGCAGTATTTAATTCTATGTATTTATTTTATAATGCATCATTACAAGGATCTATGGCACTTGTAAACGCGGCTGTTAAATCGCCTAAGGTTAGAAAAATGTGGGCAGGATTAATTGTGTTTGGAATTATGCAAGACATGATGAATGGGCTGTTTGCAGGAGATGAAGATGAAGATGGTATTAATGATTATGACGAATTACCGCAGCATATATTAGAACATAATATAATTGTACCAACTTTTGGTCTTACAGGAGAAAAACATATTACTATACCTCTTGCGTATGGATTAAATATGGCGGTTAATTTTGGTAGAAGTATGAGCAGGGTTGCACGAGGCGAATACACCCCGGGCGAAGCAACAAGCAGTATCGTTGGAACAACTGTAGAAGCTATTAGTCCCATAGGCGCTTTTGATAACTTTTTAAACTTTGCTCTTCCTACTGTAATAGACCCTTTTGCTTCAGTTTATATGAATGAGGACTACAAAGGAGACCCTATTTATAAAGAATCGCCTACCTACGCATCTGTAAAGAAACCTAATAGTTCTCAGTACTGGTCTAATACTAGTGAAATAACTAAATCTATTGCAAGTGGGATAAATTCATTAACGGGTGGAGACGATATAGAAAGCGGATATGTAGATATGTCTCCTGACATAATGGAGTATTGGATAGGAACTTTCACGGGTGGTGTTGGAAGATTTACAATGAGAACTCTTGAGGCTCCCGTTGACATATACGATGCATTACAAGGAGACTTTGAGGGTAGTTTAGTCAATAGTATCCCCTTAGCTAGAAAGGTTATAACCACGCCTTCCCCGAGAGCAGATACGGGTAACTATTTAGAAAACAGACAAGACCTATTTACGTTGAAGGCACAACTAGACATGGCAAGGAAATCAGGAGATATTGGTGCGGTCAGGTCTATCTACGAAGATAATAAGAAACAGTTAAGCATTATAGGAAGAATGAAAGCTATAGATAATGCAAGAAATAGAATGCAAAGACAGATTAAAGAAATAGAGAGAAACCCTAGAATACCTGAAGAAACTAAGAAAAAGATCATAAGAATTAGAAGACAGAAGATAAACGAGCTTCAGCAAAGAGGTCTTATACTTATGAGATCAGTAGGATACAAAAAAGCAGGTTAAAAGTTAATTTTAACTTATAGCTAAAAGTTAAGTATATCATAGCCCAATTTCTCTGCAGCGGGATGACAGCTAAGTTAAACGACCAAGTATCCAAAAGTTAGTGATTTTAATTGTATTTTTTCCCGCAGCCAGATGTGGCGGAGACAAATAAGTAGATTTATACGTTGGTTTAAGATGGTCTTTGATCTAGGGATCGCATAAAGTAACGTAAAAGCGACCATCTTGCACCAACTACTATCATACTATCATTTTTTCTTTTTTATTTTAATTAACTCTGAGAGATACCATTGAGCCTTTTGCAAGTCCTCTAATCCATTCTTATGATTAAATCTCCACATGTACTTGATTATGTTTCCCTGTAAGTAGAATTGGTAGCCATCTCCCGTAGCACTTTTGATTGCGTCTATACACTCGACACTACCTTTTCTATAGTGTTTAGGTCTGTTTACATTGTCATTCTTCTTCATCATCATCCTCCTTGTAATCTTCTATATTCTTGACACTATGTTGATTTATAAATATTGGAGTGTCATCCCCAACCCACGAACCTATGACATTGAAATGAAACCAATCTATAGCGGTCTCTTCATCCAAGCCATAATCATGCATTAATATTAACAAACATTTATCATAATCATATATAGCCACTTGTTTTCTGTCGAAGGCACTTATACTACTACCTACGAATGCATCGTCATACCCATCTGCTAGTTTCATTAATATCTCCTACCTTTTTAAAATGCTTCAATTCATAGTGGCACATTGGTTCTTGATCTTGCCAATCGCCTCTATCTGATCTACCCCCTTGCTTGATGGTGAAAGGGGAAAAAAAATCTAAATAAGCCAACGCACCTAGCCACGACACAACGAGAATGGGAGTTGTGTTTGTTTCTTTTCCTAATCTTCTAGCCTCTAAAACTTTTGCTAATGATATTATGTACGTTGGAAATGTTCCAAAAGTATGCGTTCTGCACTTAACTTCTGCAAAACCAACTAATGCCTCATCACGATATACTGCATAATCCATTTTGTAAGACATTGGCAGTTTAAAATAAACTACGTTCCAACATTGTGAAACGTAGTCCATAACTTTTTTTTCTGAGTTTAAGTCAATATTTGTCTCATAAAGAGGTCTCATAAGTTAAACTTAACTTCTAGGAGTTTGGTTTTCTAACCAATTAACAACCTCAGACCGCTTATAAAGTTTTGTGGGTCTGTTTTTTTCTGACTTGACTATAACAAATCCTTTAGGAAATTTTGAATCCTCGTCATTCATTATTTTATAAAGTGTCATTCTACTTATAGTTAATAGCTTGGCAACACCATCTAAAGTTAAATAGTCAGCATTTATGTCAGCTTTGTTCTGTGACTTCTTCGTGGTCATTTTCTTTCCTTTCATCAGGTGTTCCGTCTTCATTTAACTTAACCATGACAACCATGTACCTAGAGCCAACCCAATCTTTGTGTAAATCCTGAGGAACATCATTAGGATGTATGGTCAGCCTGATGTTAGTTCCGTTCTTATCTTGCATCATAGATGTTTTAACTGCCTCAAAATTTATATTAGAAACTTTATTTTCTTCTTCCATTTAACTCTCCTCTAAAATGGTATTTCATCATCTAACTTGTCGTCAGATGCATTATTTTTTTTTATATCGTTTTGTCTTTTTTCAGCCATTTCTTCCTTTGCATCCAATCTTGCTTTTTCAACATTAGATATTATCCTAAGATATGGAACACCTGACTTTGCCACTTTCTTCCAACCAACAAGATTTACCTTTGGTTGAGATATTCCCTCATTCTTTTGTGCAATGAGATCATCTACAACATCCATCTCTAATTCCATAGACCCTGAGTAGTCAGGACTATTCTCAGTTCTCTTGTTTTTAGCGGTAAACAAGGCTCCCGTTGCAGTAAACTTATTTTCATTTTCCATCGTTTTCTCCTTTGTTATTTACGATTTCTTCTGCTCTCTTTTTGAAAGCGATTTCTACTTCTTCGTAGTCTTTTAAAGAGAGTTCTTTTAGTGTCTCTCTTGCCTCTTTATTATTTTTCCAAAAACCAACTATGTCTGCTCTGTTATGTTGTATTGGTAAAAATGTTATAAAGACCTCTTTGATAAACTCGATACCTTTTACAGTTTCTTCAGTATTATCTAATTTTTTAAATGTTACTTCAGGAAGATCATCTTTATCTTCTGTCTCAACAGTACCGCCCTTTATTTCCTCAGGTCGTTCTTCTTTAAAACTGTCAGCCTCATCTTCCGCATATACATCTCCATGAAGACCAACTAACTTGAGTATCACTCTGTCCTTTGCTCTTTTCTCTGCCATAGCATATGGATAACTATTTTTATTATTTGATGGAGATGCCTCGCCTATAGACCATTCTGATTTGTCTCCCATATGCCCCATAACCATCAAGCTAACAATACGTTTACTGCTATCGCTTTCTAATATTTGAGGGGCATCAAACTTTATCTTTCTTGCAACCGCCACTTTTTCAAGTGCTTTGTGCAAAAGTACATAAGTTCCGTGACAATTCCATCCTGCCTCTTGATGGGTCATGCCGATTTCTTTTAAGGTTTCGACAACCTTATCAGGTATATTGCTTTTCATTTTTTCATCCATAATTTTATTTTGTCTTTTATTTTAAAGAAAATTTTGCAAAGAAAAAAAACATCATCTGCTTTTCCTTTACTTGTAGCCTCTACAATATGTTCAGCAATTAGAGACCTATCCTTTGGTCTTTCGCTTATTATTCTAGGCTTTAATTTAACAACACCACTTTTCTTAACTTTTTTAATTACTTTTTTAATTTTTGGTTTTTGTTCTTTCATTTTACCCTCTCTTTATATTGGTTACAAAAATCAGCAACTGAACAATAGTTGCCACATCGTGTGTACTCTCCACTACGAAATTCCATTTCTAAATTTGTTTTTTTGATATAGGCTTTGTCAGTTTCATTATGCCATTCCATGTACTTGATAGCTTCTTCTTCGCTATCTAAAACTCTTAAGGCTCTCTTCTGACCTTTTTTCTTTACTGCCCATGTATCATTCTTTTTCCACATATCTTTGTCGCTACAAAGACCTACATCTCCATGCAAGTCAGACAAAATCTGTGCCTCTTGGTGTAAAGCCATTCTTTCTTTAATATAATTTGATATTTTTTCGTGATCCCACAGAGGTATATCAACAAATACTATGGGTGCTTTTGGGTAATCTTCTTTTCTTTCAGCATCTCTTCTATTCCAATCCCTTAGAATTGCACATATTTTTAAGCTACTTACGTTTTGTTTAGAGAGACCAATCTTGTTTGAAACTAGGAAAGAATAACAATTTAATTGGTTCTCCCACTCAGGTTTTCCGTATATCACAGACCAAACTGACGTAACCTTGTAATCAACTATAGTCACATTGTTATCTTTTATTTCTTGCCTATCAACCGCACCTGACAAAACCCAACCATCAATTTCTTGATAAAGTCTTTCCTCAGTTATAACATCGCTAGATTGTTTTGAGTTTTCTAAAACAGAATGAACCGCAGTACCAAACAATGCCCAAACCATATCAACTGCATCGACCTCTATTTCATGATCGTGCTTTTCTTTCATCAATCTTATCTTGGGGCTATCTATCAAGGTAGTGACAGATATGTCAGCTTTGCCTTTACTGTATTTATCGTTTATGGCAAAGTCCACAAAAGGTTGTGGCATACCAAACTTATTGGTTATTTTCATGTAATTTTCTCCTTACGCATTTTTATAAGTAATAGGAAAGCCCAAATATGTCAACAAAAACCCATAAAAAAATAAATTTTATTATAGAGGGAGAGCCTGCAAGTAAGTCAAACTCTAGAAAAATAGTCACATTTGGCAAAAGACCTGCCCTCATAAAATCAGATAAAGCTAGGAACTATGAGAAAATATTTGCCCTACAATGCCCACAATTAGAAAATCTTATTGAAAATGACGTAAAAGTAGAGTTAATTATATATTACTCTTCGAGAAGACCTGATTTAGATGAGAGTGTTATATTGGATTGTATGCAAGGAAAAATATATGCTAATGACAGACAAGTCAAACAGAAGTACATATATTGGGGATTGGATAGAGAGAGACCTAGAACTCATGTCAGAGTGTCGCCTTTGGAAATATGTGATGTGCCAAGCGATTTCTGATCTTTATTTAGGTAGCCCAAAAGAAAAATTAAACGTAGCCATTTGGATGAAGAGCAATGATTTTGTTGATGTTTGCGATATGGCTGAATTAAATTCAAGTAAATTAAAAATACATTTAGAAAAAATTGCCACTAGCAAACCTATCGTTGCTAGGTACTTGGGCGAGAAATTAAAAAGAACAATTCAAAACAGAAGTTTTCCCAACTAGTTATAACAGTACTACTAGTTATAAATATATAATATATATATACTAGTTATAACTAGTAATACTAGTGGAAGTTAAAATTAACTTTTACGTTGGTTGTTCTATCTGGGGGTACTCTAGGGAATTAGTTTTTGTTTTCTAAACTTATAAAATTAATATCTTTTTTTCGTTGACTAGGATTTTTTATGGCACTATCTTTTTCGCATTGCGTAGGAGAAAACATGGAACTAAAATCAAATATAAGGGCAAAAGCCCTCAGACTAGGTAGTGGTCAACACAAGGTAAACTGCCCTTTTTGTTCTCCAAACAGAAAGAAAAAAGATCAGAAAACATTATCGCTAAGAGTTAATAGCGACACAATCGTTTATAATTGTTGGCATTGTACTGAGAATGGCTCAATACGATTTAATGATAATAATTTTAAGCTAATAAGGAGAGAGCCATTGGTCGCTGTTAACAAGAATTGGTCAGATTTATCAGCAAATACAGACAGTATAAAATACTTAAAAAGTAGGGGAATATCAGAGAACACGGCAAAATTAGGGGGGTTAAAATATGTAAAGCAATACATAGCCTCTGAGAAAAAAGAAATGCCTTGTATAGTTTTTCCGTACACCACCAAAGGCAGTACAGACTTTGCAAAGATAAGATCGTTTCCTGATAAAGGTTTTTCTTCTCAGGGATCAGCGGTAAACTTTTACAACATAGATAATGTTGAAACTAACGATTGGGTAATTATCTGCGAGGGAGAGATGGATTGCTTGTCTTTCATGGAAGTTGGGTACAAATCTGTTGTATCAATACCGCATGGGGCAGTAATGAAAGTTGTGGATGGCAAGATAGATGCCCATGAAGATGGTAAATTTAAATTTATTTGGAATGCCAAAAAGAAATTGGATTTATGTGACAAGGTTGTCATAGCTATGGATAGCGATAAATCAGGTCAGGCAATGGCTGAGGAGATAGCTAGGAGAGTTGGTAAAGACAGATGTTACAAGATAGAATATCCTGAGGATTGCAAGGATGCCAATGAAGTTTTAGTTAAGCATGGCAGACAAAAGTTGGATGATTTGGCATCTAATCCAGTACCATATCCAGTTTCAGGTTTATACGATGCCTCTCATTTTTATGAAGAGGTTGATGACATTTACGAAAAAGGTATAGGCTCAGGTGTATCTACTGGATATGAAGAGGTAGACGAATTATACACAGTTGTAGAGGGGCAGTTGTCCGTAGTCACGGGGCATCCATCAAGCGGTAAATCTGAGTTTGTAGATCAGATTATGATTAACATAGCAAAAGAAAAAGGATGGAAATTTGGGATATGCTCTTTTGAAAACGAGCCTAGAATACATATAGCTAAGTTAATTAGTAAGCATAAAGGTAAGCCATTCTTTGATGGCATGACACCTAAACTTAATCACGAAGAATTGCAAGATGGGAAAAGATTTGTGCAAGATCATTTTTCTTTTCTCTATCAAGCTGATGGCAGTTTATCATCTTTGGATAGCATTTTAGAAAGAATGAAAGTGGCGGTTATGCGACACGGGGTCAGGGGAGTGGTAATCGATCCATATAATTACATATCAAGAGATACCGCAACATCCGAAACTGATTGGATATCTGATATGCTGACAAAACTTAGAGTTTTTGCTCAGGCTCATGGAATACATATTTGGTTTGTTGCCCATCCAACAAAGATGATGAGGAAAGACGATGGAACTGTACCACCGCCTAAGGGATACGATATATCAGGTAGTGCATCTTGGTTTGCTAAGGCTGATATAGGGATGACAGTACACAGACCTAATCCATCAGGGTCAAGCATAAGTCAGATAATGATTTGGAAATGTAGATTTTCTTGGGTAGGTTCTATTGGGGATTGTGCATTGTCTTTTGATAAGATAACGTCTAGATATATTAGTGTTAATAAGACTACAGAGGATATGCTTTTACCTGATAGCTTTTCTAAGGGTAAATATAAAAAAACAAATCAGCCAATAGCAAAAAACTATTATGAAAAAGATGACGATGACGAAGACGTACCATTTTGACAATAAAACTGTTAAGCCTGAGTTTATAGGCAAAACAAATAAAGTTAGGATGAGGGTTGTTGATCAGACTTGCCTAGATACGTTGTTACTTAATGATAGTATATCGTTAGATAATTATATGATCTTGGATAAATTGCAGATGGATTATAATAAATCAGGCATGGTTGGAATTAAGGCATCTAACTACAATCCTAGAGTTACCGCTAGTTACGACACAATGAGCAACGATAACGAGATATTAAAAAGAAAAGTTACTGAATGCCTAGCCTCGTTAAAATCAGCAGGTGGATCTAGTTGCTACGAGGTGCTATTAAAAATAATAACTGATAGAAATTTAACTAGAATTGATATTGAATTTATTAAAAATAATGTTTGGGAAATTGTTAAGCCAATAAAAGATTTCTATGAAAGTTGGAGAAATAGTTGACTTATTTAAAAGGTGGGATTAGATTTCTGTAAAAGTGATTGTTTTCTCAGCATCTCACTTCTTACGCAAGAGGGCGGTAACTCCAATACCGCCCTCATTCTTTTTTCTAAAAGTTAAAATTAACTTCTATTGCTCAAACGTAGAGCCACCTCGCATATGCTGAATGCCTGAGGTGGATACTCGTTTTACTCTGCCAATTTTATCTCTGTCTGAAAGTTTATCAGGGACATCTTCAAACCTTTCATGCATATCTAATTCTTTTGGTGTTTTAGATTTGTTTTCTTTTTGGATTTGTATGTGTATATCCTTAAGACTATCCCTAATTCTTAGTTGATCGTGCTTTTTTTTCTGCATAATATTGATATATCCTTTAATGGTTGTATAAGCCTCACACAGAGACTTAAGGTTGATTTGGTAGGAATGATACAGAGGGGGGAGGTATCCCCCTCTGTATAAGGCTTAAACGAGCCTTTTTTGTGGCTTTCCATACATTAACTGTTCATACTTTAAAGAGATCGCAGTTTTGCCCACAATAATTGTCGAATAAAGACGAGGGAACAATTATCTAGGGATGTATAGCATTTAGGGAGAGGGCAATAATACAAAACCTCAGGCATCCACTTTTGCCCACCACTCAGGAGTTGATCTCTCCCCCTTATTCTTTAAAAAAGATACTGAAAAAACTAAACAGTATCATGGTTAAACCTATCGATCCTATAAATATAGTTATGAGTATGCCCTCGACACTTTGCATATAATATCCATCAGGATCAGCTAATGTTACAATAGACATAAGCATTACACATATGCCAATTAAAAATAACAATATTTTATCAATCATTCTATTTCTCCTTTGTTAAATACAACATATCTCGCCACTATAGTAGCCATAGTCCGAGATTTGATCTTGGATAAAACTTGCCTCTATGGAGTATAATTCATGACCAAGTGGTAATAACTTTCCATTTTTACAATGTATTTCAATTTGCCCATGATTAATTTCCCATGTAATAGGATAATATTTTTCTTCATAGTATTTATATTCTTCTTCCCAATCTTTAAATTCTTTTTTACTCATCTTCATTCTCCCATTTTTTTATTAAGTTTTTTAATTGCATAGCCATTTCATATCGACCATCAAGAATACCTAACTCTCGACTATCAACATCGTCTTCATGGCTATGGTTTTTATAGTCTCTTATTTCTGAAGAGATTTCTTTTTTTATCTTAGCTATAAGCTGATTAGATAAATCGTCAGGATTATTTCTCATTTTTATCTCCATGCATATATTTTGCAAAGTCTTTCATAAAACCTTTCATTTGATCCTCAGAGAGATGGATTGTACCCTCTTCAACCCATTCTCCATTTTCAAACATATCTATACCATTCTTGCTTAAAATAAATTCTCTAAAACTAGGAACTTTTAGGAAAGCCTCAACCATTAGTCCATGAGATTTACTCATGGAAGACATACCGCTTTCCCATCTAGGAATAGTTGCACTACCAAAGCCTAATAATTTTGATAATTCTTGAGCATTATTATATCCCAATTCTTTTCTCAGAGACTTTATCTCATCTACATTTATAGTTTGAATTTCCATTAATCCCCCCTCTTATTTAATCTATTAATACATTTGTCTCTTATAGATAATATTTGCTCATAACTTTTTAAATTATCACCCTTTTTATATTCTTCTGATAAATTTTTTATGTAAAAATCAAACAGAACATTTATAAAAACTAGGTCAGATTTAGTAAATAAATGATTAATATTCATATTAATAACCTCTCTTAATTATATTTAAATATTTATCTAATAGATGGGCAGTATGAAAATCCTGATCTTTCATTAACTCAAGACGTTTCTCATCCACTAAATCTTCCAAACCTTTTATGGCATCTGCCCAAGTTATTTCATATGTAAACTCAGGCGGTAGGTCTTTCCATTTTATTTTGCTCATAGATACTCCTCTAAATCTATTTGCTGACTATTAAATTCAGCTTGGTTAAATTGTTTTGCGACCTTTTGCTTTTCGATCTCAATACTCATTGCTATATCGTGTAATCCATCCGCTAATAAATCAGCAATTATATCATCTAACTTTTGGATTATTTCTAACTCACTCATCGCTTGTCTCCTCTTGCAATTCTTCCTGATTATCTTGCCACATTTCATAGCAACTCCAACACAGATGCCAATTAGGATTGGCTCTATATATTCCAAATGTGTGGGCATCGCATCCCACACATTGATGATCTCCATAGTCCATTATAAAACTCCTATGATTATTACTGAGATTAATATTGAGAATGCCAAGCCAATCTTGATGTAAATATTTCTTACATAATTGTCCTGATACATTCTGTTTTGGTAGTGCTTAAAATTATATTTCATATTTAAACTCCTAAAAGTTAAGATTAACTTTTACAGACCTGACTTGGTTGATTTGATCATGTAATCTACAAAATCAATAAACGTATCTCGATCCATAAATTTTTGAAAACTGCCCTCGTAAAAAAAAGGCTCTTTGTCAGGATCAGACATATCAATAATTTCATGGCTGAATATCTGATCTCCAACTGTAAGGATGGGGCAGTACATATACCCCTTATGAACCCAAGCGACTAAATCGCTTGGATTAACATTCTGATTTAAATTAGACATATTTTAACTCCTTTTAATCTAATAGGTTACCAAGAACTTCTCTTGTTATACGTTGTGAAACATTAGTCTCTGCTCGTCTTAACTCAGGACTAACTGCATTGATTGTCTCAGGTGCTACGATTTTTCCACCGCCAACACCAACTGATCCCTCATTGACCTGATAGGATGCAAGCCACATATCATTATGGACTTTTAACTCGCCACTTTTTGCTGAAACAATATTGACTTTGTAGGCATTGATGCCATCAGCAGATAATCTATCGATCTCTACTTTTTGAACATCGCCAACAAAACAAGGTCTTCCCATGTACTGAACAGTAGACAAGCCTTTTTTATAAACCTTATGAAACCACAAAGGAGATATAAAAAGTTTGCCCTCTTTCCAATAACTGTCTAGGTCTTGCTCTATCCTGACATTGCCTGATGTTTCCTTGTCACATTTTACTTTACATGACGTTCTAGGATGATTGTCTCTCCACCAATTTTGAACCTCTGTTTTGGTTATCTCTATGGCGGTTTTCCATATGTCATATTGATGCATATGTGTCTCACAAGTGACAGAACCTTTTATCATATCTTTTCTATAAGACTTGACCGCCTCATATAATTTTAACTGACCATCGAAGAACTGTTGCATATCGTAACCAAAACAAGATTTAAGTTTCTCGAACTCATTTTTTTTTGCCTGATCTCTATTGCTAGTCCTATAGTCCATCGCCCTGATATGCTCTATATCAAGACCGAACTTGGATAGATTGTACTGTAAAATTTCGTGAGCATTCTTAAAAGCCAAGTGCTTTACAACTTGGGGATTATCTAAATTTTTTAACATATGAAATCTCCATAATAATGATAGTAGTTAAGGATTTGCCACAAACACCAATCAGCGGTGCTTGTGGATAACTTTGGATTGGTTAGGCTACTTTGAGATAAGTAGTCTGACCTATTGGTGCATCTTTGCCCCTGATATCACTTGATACCCAAAGGATAGGATAACCAACATCTGATTTAGGATAGTCAAATATTCCCATGTCAGTAAAATATATAAAGTTATCAACCTTAATATTTTCTTTGTCGATGTAGTTAAACACAGGCATAACACAAGTACCGCCTCTTCCAACTACTGAGAACTGCTCGATATCCTCGCCCTTTTCGTATCGCTTAACATCTTGAATGTCAGCATCACATTGGATAACTGTCACACTATCAGCACCACACTTTTTTGTGATCTCGTTTAACTCGCCCAAGAAATAAGATAATTCCTTGTTTGAGACTGATCCTGACGTATCGATAGCAACAACCACATTGCCACAACCAACCATGTTTGATGTAGGTGTTATGACCTCATTTAGATACCATTGCCTACGATTAGGTCTGCGGTAACTGTAGTCCTGAGGCTGATCGCCACCAACAAACCTCCTGAGTACATCGACCCAATCGATCTGTGATCTCTCCATAGCTTTGATTATGTCCTTGATGCTTGATGGTATCTCGCCCCTATTCTTAACAGAACTAACCGCCATCATAGTCTGAGCATCGATCGTTGCCTCTTCTTGCTTGACCTGATCTTCACTCATACTGCTAGGTGCATCGACATTGCCCCATGCCTGAGGCTGAGGCTGACCGCTATCACCACCAACACCATTGCCATTCTGAGGCTTGTCTTTGCTTTCAGATTGAAGAATGTCGTAGATTTTTTCCGCTGACATATCCTTAAACTTAGCATCGATCAAAGCACCATCAGGCAAAACTAAACCGCTTGAAATAATGATTGGATTAATTGCATAGTCGCAAGCAATATTCCAAAGCTGATGATCTCTCTTGCCCATCCTGAGATGATGCTTAAGAACTCGATGCAATGCCTCGTGAACTTTTACACCATCTAGCTGAGGCTCAGTTAAGGCATCAGTAAATTCTTCATTGTAGAAAATACTAGTGCCATCAGTTGCCATAGTGTCGATATCGTTTTTAACAACCATTGGCATCTGATAAAGGATAGAGGCATAAAACCCCCATCCCTTAGACAGTTTATCAAGCATAAGCCTGACTTTTGATCTTGCGATCTTCCTTGGTAAATCATGCATATTTGCACTCCTAAAAGTTAAGATTAACTTCTAGGCAACGAGATATTTCCCATTGCCCTTAGCTGATGCCCATGCTCTAACATCCTTAGACTGCTTTAGAGAATTGTCTCTAGCTAAAGCATCCTTTAAGACATAGGCTTGGAACTCTTCATTAGGTAACCTTTGTAAGTACTTGAGAATGTTACCAATATTTTTGTCGTTAGCTTTCATTGAAAGAGAACTGCAAAGAGCATACATAATCGCAGGCTCTTCCACTAACTGAGCATTGTCAGGATCAGCTACCAACTTATCTACATCAGGACACTTACTGTAAATGTCCAAGAATGTTTTTAAGTTTGCATATGCTGATCTGCCAATCTGACCGCTGATAGCCTCGCCCATTGCAACCGCATCCAAATTCCAAGATAACATTTGAGATGATCTCTCATGTGATCTAGGTGTAGGATATGCATTCTCTCCAACTTTGAATTGATGCAAGAACTCAGGCTGAAATCTTAACCAACCTATATACCTATGATCAACACCGCTTTTTGAAAAGTAATTGCAAGTGTCATCTAGGTTTGCCTCAACCTCGATGAATGAAAGCCTATCAACTAAATGCGATGGCATCTGATTAGTGCCTGCCTTGTCGCTTAGTTTGTTTCCAGCACTCATGATATAGCACTCTGATCTGTCGATCTTGTACTCGCCAACTCTATACTCATCGCAAATCTGAGCATAAATATTCATGTTGAGAATTGGAGACTGTGGCAACTCATCGAAGAAATAAAGTACACCTTTGTAACCATCCGCTTTGATCTCAGCCATGCGGTCAGCATCTACATACCAATCAGGTTGTAAGACTTTCATCTTGTTACCATCAGGCATTCTCATACCGCCTATGTCAGTAGGATCAAGTTGAGCAAGGGAAATATTTACTAGGTAAAAACCTAAGTCCTCTGCGATCTGCCTAGCTAAAGCAGTTTTTCCAATACCCATCGAGCCTTCAAGATGGAAAGAGATTGGCTTGTGGTTTGACTTTTGTGCTAGGTTCTTTTTAATACCCTCAAGTATTATTGTTTTTGCTAATGATAATCTCATTTAAGCACTCCTTGTTTTAAGTGTTACACCATTTACATGGTTATATTTATACCAAGTGTTACCGCTATTTAATGTTATAGCTCCTTGATCTAGTCTAAACCTACGATACTCGCCAATACGAAAATCATAGACTGTTACGAGGTTAGGAACATCCCTTTCCTCTTGCTTTAGAACTCCCCAAAACTTACGTCTTGAGCCATCCATCTTTTTAAATACACCTCGTAAAATTCTGCCACGAAACATATTTATTATTTCTTGATTTTTATTCATGTATTAACTCCATTGTTGTTATTGTTATTGCTCGACTGAACAAGCAGAGACAGACCGCATTTGATCTGTCTCAATTTGTGCATTCGATTAACCGCAAAGAGCATCGAGAACATCGTTAGTCTCATCGTTGTCCTTTTTGGTATCCTCATTAGACTTTTCGTTAGCCTTTTGTGTAGCTATGAAAATCCTTTTGGTATCTGCCATCAACTCTTCAAGTTGGTTGATCTCATCCATCGTGATATCGTTGGCAACAAATACTGTCTGCTCGATGCCATCAACTTTCTTGGTTTTCTCAGCACCATAAACCATCTTGCAAACCTTTTCTGCTAAGGTTAACTCTTTTTTATCATTGGTATGAGCAACCCACTTTGTTTGAGTATCGATCTCAAAATCAGCAAGTATTTGCCTGACGTACTCAGGTGTTACTTGAGTTGGTAGGTCATGCTTTTCAGCAAACTTAACCGCATTCTCTTTGAGAATTTTTGCCTGAGCCTTTGGAATGCCTGCATGGTTCATCAGGTCATCATACACAACCTTTGTGACTGCCTTGCTCAGGTTACCTGATGCAGTCCTTGAAAACTGTGCAACATGGCAGATTGAGGTTACAATTTGAACCATCTTATTTTCATTGATGGTCTGTGTGTTTTCTTTGTTGGCATCTTTTAAACCGCCAATTACCTTTTCAGCCTTAGCTAAATCTTTGATTGCATCCGCTGAAAAACCATAGTCTTGAATATTTTTAGTCATACTAAAACTCCATAAAAAAATTAACTGTTTCATGCTTTTGCAATCGTCAGGCTGAATACACATTCAACTACAGTCTAGGACAAGGAGGCAAGAACTTGCCTCCACTATCGTTTTTTGAAAGGTCGTACAGATTTCTAATATGTCTCAAAAATATTAGACTATCCTAAATTCTCTAAATAGCCTCATCCTCAAACCTTGACCTTTCGTTTACATGGGGAGAACCTACTTCCACTCAGGAGACATGAATTTCAAATGCCAATTAAGATTTTTTAAAATCTCTAAGATGGGGGATGTCTGTCCCAAATGAGTGACTTAACTCATTTACTAATATAACGACTAAATCGATATATACAAGCCCAAATATGTAAATAATTGTAAATAATTGTAAATACTTACTGTAACTGTTGCTGAGAGCCAAATATAAATTTTCTTAACTTATAGGCTAAAAGTTAAAATTAACTTTTGTATAAGTATAGATTTAAATCAGGTGTTAAATTTCCCCGCATACGAATAACCAACCATTTTTTCTGAAACTTTTTTATCTTTTTTTAGTGCATCCTCTGTAACGTAAGGCTCAAGCCAAAAACTGCGAAACAAACTTTTATGATATATGATAGCCTAAAACACCTTTTGTGTCTGTATGGGCTTATATGGGCTATTAATAGATGTTTCACGAAATGAGATAATATTTACATCAGGTAAATCAGGTGTTAATTTCTGTGGAGTGTATTTTTAAATAATTTTATAGGTAAATCATGGCAAAGAAAATTGACGATAAAAAACCAAAGTTAAAATTGGTAAGTGACAACAAAAAAGATTTTAAAGAGACCAAAAAAAAAGATCAGCCAATGACCGCCAAGCAACTAGAGTTTTCAAGGTTGATAGCTGAAGAAAGCCTTACAAGTACAGATGCTTATAAGCGTGTATATTCTGTCAGTCCTAGCACTAAAGACAATACAATATGGAACATGGCAAGTGAGTTGATGGCAAACCCAAAGGTTACCAATAGGATTAAAGCTATTCAAAGGCGTATGGATGAAGATAAGTTGACGAGGGCGGTCAGGCGTGAAGAATATGTCTTAAAAAAACTTACTGAAGAGGTTGAACAAGGCGATCAGGCTAGTAATAGGATCAAGGCGTTAAGTCTTTTAGGTCAAAGCGTTAATATGTTTGGTAATAAACTAGAGGTAGAGACTAAACAAGCTGACAAAACAAGTGAAGAGATTACAGAGGAATTAAAAGATAAATTGTCTAAACTTTTAGGCGGTAAAAGTTAGCTATTTTCGTAATAATTCTAGCTACCTATTAGTTAATCTTAACTTCTAGCTACCCCACCCTACCCGTACCACCCCGTGTCGTGTCGCCCCCTCCACGCGCCATGTAGTTTATGTTGCACATCTAAATTAAAAATTTTGTCAAGAGGGGTCACCCCTAAATATTTTCACATATTTCTACACCCCACCTACCCATATATGTAAAAATACGTAAAAAAATAAAAAAAAGTTACTTAGGGGCTTCCCTACTAGTTATAACTAGTATATATATATTTTTATACTAGTATAACTTACTAGTTATAACTAGTAGTACTGTTATAACTAGTAGTACTGTTATAACAAGTTGGGAAGTTATTTGCCAAATAATATTATAAAACTAGAAAACTACAGAAAAGATAAAAACAGGGAAGATTATTATGATCCTTCTCCTGATTTGATAGACCCCGTAATTATTGGATGGACAGAGGCAGAGGATGGAGAGCGTGAACTGCATATAGTTTCTGCTGTTGATTCTCCAGAATGTTTATGGATGATTGACTTGGCACAAAAAATAGTTGAGGGTAGGCCACCTGAGATTATTAGGAATGACAATGAATGATTTGGCATCTATCTTAAAAACTGCATCCAAGAAGTTAGACAGTTTCCCTGTAGACAAGCAAAGAGAGATACTGGATCTCGTTGAAGAACTAACTGAAATGCAAAACAAGGAACAGGCAAGGAAAGAGTTTCTTCCTTTTGTTCGTGCCATGTGGCCTAGTTTTATACATGGCAAACACCATGAGATAATGGCAGAGGCATTTGAGAGAGTGGCCCGGGGTGAACTAAAAAGATTAATTATCAATATGCCACCCCGTCATACCAAATCAGAGTTTGCCAGTTATTTATTTCCTGCATGGTTCTTGGGTATGTACCCTGATAAAAAAATTATACAGACAGCACACACTGCAGAGCTGTCAGTGGGCTTTGGTCGTAAGGTTCGTAACTTAATACAGAACGAAGACTTCCAGAATGTATTCCCCGGCATAGAATTATCCACAGACAGTAAAGCGGCAGGTAGATGGAACACAAATAAGCGTGGTGATTACTTCGCGATAGGTGTAGGCGGTGCCGTGACAGGTAAGGGTGCTGATATTCTTATCATTGATGATCCACATTCAGAGCAAGAAGCCACAATGGGTGAGTATAATCCTGAAGTTTATAACAAAGTTTACGAATGGTACACTTCCGGACCTCGTCAGAGACTGCAACCGGGTGGTGCAATCATACTTGTTATGACCAGATGGTCTAAAAGAGACCTAACAGGGCAAATTGTTAACAAATCTGTTGAAAGAGAAGGCTCAAATGAGTGGGAAGTCATACAATTACCTGCAATTATGCCATCAGGCAAGCCATTATGGCCTGAATTTTGGAGCGGCACTGAACTAGACGCCCTAAAAGCTGAATTACCAGTGGCAAAATGGAACGCTCAGTATCAACAGGACCCAACATCTGAAGAAGGAGCGCTTATTAAGCGTGAATGGTGGCAGGAATGGGAAGGAAAAGACTTACCGCCTTGTGATTCCATCATACAATCATGGGACACAGCGTTTTTAAAGACACAAAGGGCAGATTATAGCGCATGTACCACTTGGGGTATCTTTCACCACCCTGATGATGATGGAAATGAGATACCTAATTTAATTTTAATCGATTCATACAAAGAAAAACTAGAATTTCCTGAGTTAAAGCGTGCCGCCTATGATAAATATTGGGAATTTGAGCCAGATCAGATGATTGTTGAGGCCAAAGCCGCAGGCTCACCCTTGATATTTGAACTTAGGGCTATGGGAATTCCAGTTACGGAGTTTACACCGAGCCGTGGACAGGATAAGATAGCCAGAGTGAACGGTGTTACAGATCTGTTTGCAAGTGGTGTAGTTTGGTATCCACCAACAAGATGGGCGGAAGAAGTTATAGAAGAATGTGCCGCGTTTCCAGCTGGTGACCATGATGACTTGGTTGACTCAACTACACAAGCGCTGTTAAGATTCAGGCAAGGTGGTTGGATTAGAACCACTATGGATGATTGGGATGATGAACCTAAATACAGAAGACCAGTTGAATATTATTAGAGGAAATTAAAATGGCTATTGAAAAACCTATGGTTCCATTCACTGAAGATGATGATGTTATTGATGAGGATATAACTGTTGAGTTAAAAAATCCTGAATCAGTATCTGCAGAGAATCCAGACTTAGTTTCAGTTGAAACTGAAGATGGTGGAATGATTATTGATTTTACTGGTGAACAGGTAGATGAAATAATGGGTGGTGAATTCGATAGAAATCTTGCTGAAGAGATAGAAGAAAATGATTTACATGAAATAGCATCAGAACTTATATCAAGTTTTAATGCAGACAGACAATCCAGAAGCGAGTGGGCAAAAAGTTATGTTAAGGGATTGGATCTTCTTGGCATGAGAATAGAAGAGAGACAACAGCCGTGGGCCGGATCATCTGGTGTGTTTCATCCAATACTTACAGAATCAATAGTCAGATTCCAAGCACAGGCTATGGGTGAGATATACCCTGCTTCTGGGCCAGTGCGAACAAAGATACTTGGTAAGTTGTCCGTAGAAAAAACAGAACAGGCTCTTAGAGTTGAAAATGAAATGAACTATCTTTTAACAGAAGAGATGACAGAGTATCGTGACGAAACAGAACAGATGTTATTCAAGCTACCATTAGCAGGATCTGCATTTAAGAAAGTTTATTATGATCCAATTATGGAAAGACCATGCGCAATGTTTGTCCCTGCAGAAGATTTTGTTGTTTCATATGGGGCATCTGATCTTATGACATGTGAAAGATATACACATGTAATGAAGAAAACATCAAACGATATTGTGAAGTTACAGAATAATGGCTTTTATCGTGATATAGAATTACCAGATCCAGAGCCTGATATGTCAGATATACAGGAAAAATATGACGAATTAGATGGCGAAACAGCCACTATTGAAGATGATGATAGACATACACTCCTCGAAATGCATGTAGATATGGAGATGCCAGAGCCATTCAAGGAAGATGACGGTGTAGCAAGACCATATGTAATTACCATAGATAAATCATCAAAAGAGATATTGTCAATTAGAAGGAATTACTACGAAGATGATGAAAAGAAAAAGAAGCGACAATACTTTGTCCACTACAGGTACCTCCCCGGGCTGGGCTTTTACGGTACAGGACTTATACACCTCATCGGAGGACTTGCCAAAAGCGCAACCTCAATCCTCAGACAACTTATCGATGCCGGTACGTTGTCGAATTTGCCTGCTGGTCTTAAAGCTAGGGGTCTTCGTATCAAAGGTGATGATTCGCCTCTCATGCCGGGTGAGTTCCGTGACGTTGATGTCCCGGGTGGTGCCATCCGTGATGCTATTACTTTCATTCCTTACAAAGAACCGTCATCGGTATTGTACCAATTACTCGGAAACATCGTTGACGAAGGAAGAAGAATAGGGTCGGTAGCCGATATACAGGTTGGGGACATTAACGCCCAAGCACCCGTAGGAACAACTCTTGCCTTGATGGAAAGATCCATGAAGGTTATGTCTGGTGTGCAAGCAAGACTTCATGCAGCTTTAAAGAATGAGTTAAGATTACTTGCCTCTGTTATCAGAGATTACATGGATGATACTTATGCGTATGAAATGGAAGGTGAGTTCTCAAGAACAAAAGACTTTGATGATCGCATAGATGTAATACCAGTATCTGATCCTAATGCAGCAACAATGTCGCAAAGAGTTATGCAATATCAAGCTGCATTACAATTAGCACAACAAGCACCGCAACTATATGATATGGGCAAACTACACAGGCAAATGCTTGAAGTTCTTGGTATACAAGATGCAAGCTCAATTATTAAATTACCAGAAGATATTAAACCTGCAGATCCAGTTACAGAAAATATGGCTATGCTTAAACAGGAGCCAGTAAAGGCATTTAAGTATCAAGACCATGAAGCTCATATTAGGGTTCATATGGCAGCAGCTAACGATCCAAAGATAAAAGAGATTGTAGGGCAGTCACCTTTTGCTGGAGCAATACAGGCGGCTTTATCAGCACATATAACAGAACATGTTGCGTTTCAATATAGAAAAGAGATAGAGAAAAATCTTGGCGTTGCTATGCCTAATGAAGAAAAACCATTACCAGAAGATACAGAAGAGGAGTTATCAAGGGTTACCGCAGAAGCGGCAGAGAAATTATTAAAATCAAATAATGCTGAAGCACAACAACAAGAGGCACAAAAAGCACAACAAGATCCACTAACTCAAATACAACAAAGAGAGTTGGCAATTAAAGAGCAGGAGCTAGAACATAAAAAACAAATGGACATAGCTAAGTTGGAGCTTGAAGCGCAGAAAGCGATGATGAATGATAAAAATCAAACCGAAAGATTGGAGTCTGAAAACAAGAGAGAGGGTGCGAGGCTTGGTGTTGCCCTTGCAAAAAATTCTTCAGACGCTCAAATTCAATCTGAAAAGATTAAAAATGACTCTGTGGCAGAAGGCACCAAAATAGCTATAGACTTAGCAAAAGATTTAGCAAATGAGTAAAAATGAAACTATATACACATATATTATTAAAAAAGTTCAGGAGGAAGTAGATGTTGTCTCTGACTATCTTTCATCCGGCAGACCTAATAACTTCGAGGAATATCAAAGACTTGTCGGAAAAATTGAAGGATTGTCCATTGCCAGAGAACTGCTGCAGGAAGCTGAAAAAAGATTTATTGAGGATTAGGGGTTTTCAACTAGTCAATAGTTGTGTATATTTAAAATAACGTTATTTCAGACGATTGAGTCTGCAAGGTTACTGTGAACCTAAATCACTGCAAAAAGGAACAGAGATGTACTCTGCAGAAAAAATAAAACTAGACGAAGATACTACTCGTAAACTACCTGAACCACAGGGTTATAAACTATTAATAGCAATACCAAAATTAGAAGAAAAAACTAGCGGTGGCGTTATTATTCCAGACAAACTAAAAGGAATGGAGCAAACAGCTTCTATTATAGGTTTGGTCATAGCAATGGGAAAAGCTGCGTACAAAGATGCAGACAAGTTTCCAGATGGCCCATACTGTAAAGAAGGCGACTTTGTTATATTCAGATCTTATTCTGGAACAAGATTTAAGCTCAGAGGTGAAGAATTTAGATTAATCAATGATGACACAGTTGAGGCTGTAGTTGATGATCCTAGAGAATATACGAGGGTATGATGGAAAATACAGCAGAAAAAATAGAACAAGAAGTTAATATGGAAGACGAGTCTCTGGAGATTGAGGTTGTAGATGATACACCCGAAGAAGACAGAGGCAAGCCAAAAAGAGCTGAAAATGTACCGCCACAGATACCTGATGACGATGAGATCAAAAGTTATTCTGGTGATGTGCAAAAAAGAATTAAACAATTAAAATATGAGTACCACGAAGAGCGCAGGCAAAAAGAAGAAGCAAAGCGTTTAAGTGATGAAGCAGTTACTGCCACACAAAAACTCATGGAAGAGAACAAAAAACTAAGAAAAACTCTTGATGATGGTGAGGGTGTTTTAGTTGAGCAAGCCAAAGGCAGGGTAGAAGCTCAGTTAAATGAAGCAAAGAAAGAATACAAAGAGGCTTACGAAGCTGGAGATCCGGATAAATTAATTGAGGCTCAAGAAAAATTATCTAGTATACAGAACGAAAAGTTTAGGGTTGATAATTACAAGCCCCCAGTAAGAGCAGTAGAGCCTGATGTGGCTCCTCCAACACAGGCCTCTGCTCAACCAAAGGTGCAGGCGCCTACAGGTAAAGATAAAGAATGGTTAGAAGCTAATAATGATTGGTTTCAAAAAGAAGACCATGAAGATATGACAGGGTACGCAATGGGCGTGCATCAAAAGTTAGTTAAAGCAGGATTAAATCCAAAGCTGGATACAGAAGAATATTATAGAAGAATTGATGATGCTATGGGAAAAGCGTTTCCAGAGCATTTCAACAAAGACAAGCAGGCTGTTGAGACAGAAGAGGTAGAAGCACCTCAACGACCTGTTGGTTCCGTGGTTGCCCCAGTTAATAGAAGTGCAAAAAAACCACGCAAAGTGCAGCTAACCTCCACCCAGATAGGACTCGCTAAACGTCTGGGAGTTACACCTGAACAATATGCAGCGCAACTATTGAAGGAGTCAATATAA